>Ga0209724_1001893_pt1 | contig 18452 bp, 10 predicted proteins | sample grotaG_FD_184143 | JGI IMG/M metagenome (GOLD analysis project Ga0209724, IMG submission 184143) | Glacier valley bacterial and archeal communities from Borup Fiord, Nunavut, Canada, to study Microbial Dark Matter (Phase II) -... | ecosystem: Environmental > Aquatic > Freshwater > Ice > Glacier ...
TCATATTAATATGCTGGGTCACTATTTCTTTGAGTTGCCCCAAGAAATCCAGAGAGGGGAAATGCGCCCTCTACGAAATTTAGCAGAGGTGAACCTATTGGACGAGTTTGAGGACTAAATAAGGTCAAGGCTAAAGCTGAAATGACTACTGTGCAAGCATTACAGCCTTAAGGCAAAAAACGGTTCCAATCATACTTTTACCCCTGCTTCTGGTAAAACAATTAACAGTCATTATTTGGAAACTCATGAAAACGCTACTGCTTTTTGCCATGGGACTCTCGTTGGAGACTTGTTTCCTTGTTCTTCAACCTAGCACTGCCCATAATCTAGCTTCTCAAAAACCCACGATCTCTGTCCCAAGCGAGTCTCTTGGCGCTGGAGGCAACGAACCCTTTTGGGATATCACGATCAGCAAAAATGGCATTGTCTACACTTCACTAGGGATGAAGAAGCTAACTTTTCCCTATGTAGCGCCAATGAAGGCTGAGGGTCGCCCTGCAAATAATGTTCGCGTTTATCGATTGCAAGGCAAACCCAGTGGAATGCTAATCATCAATAAAGTCAGCGCTTGCAGCGATACCATGTCTGATAAACAACATGCCTATGCTGCAACATTAATTTTAGGAAACAACGTTCGAGAAGGCTGCGCCGATAAGTAGTAATCACTAAAGCAATCACTAGATCAATTACAGCGTCGTGGTTGTGAATACGATCGCCAACCAGAGTCGCCAGTTCGATGGGATATTGCTTCAGCATTCAAAAGATACAGGAGAGTCGGGTCACTCAGATGTATGTTATCTCTGCTCTAGCCGCTCTTCGATGCGTTGCAACTGTGCCAATATCTCTGGAATGTATCGGTCTCGCAGCAGATTCAGCTTGTCGTGCAGTAACTCGATTTCAATTTCTGCTTTGAGGTTCACTTCGCAGTCTTGACGCATGTCGGCATGATCCAAGTCAGATTGACGATTCTGCTACATCATAATGATTGGCGCTGAGTAGGCAGCTTGAAACGAAAGTGCTAGATTCAGCAGAATGAAAGGGTAAGGGTCCCAATGCTGAACCCAAGCGATAAGGTTGAGCGTGATCCACAGGGCTAACAGAATGCTTTGGCTAACCGTTCTCCAGCGGTGGCTTTGCCTTTGAGCGGATTTTGCGTGAGGTCGTGTTCGCGCAGTTGCAGTTGCAGTTGATATTCAGCGAGGCTCACTTGGGGAGGTTCAGGCAGTTCGGCGGGTAGCATAGATGTACAGTGCCAAATTAAATGACATCGAGACAAATTCGTATCGCTGAGTAAACCTCTCTCTGTTGCAGGGTTGCAGAGAGAGTTTGCTCAGCAGCCTAGCCTCGGGTTAGCAGAATTGCCAAGCTGGCTTGAGGCGGAAAAGCAAGCCAGACATAGACTTGCTCCTTTGACGACACTAATGTGTCTTCACGACAAATAAAAAGTCACTGTACAACACCGTCCGACGAACCCTCCGAGGCTGTGAGTTAAGTCTTTTAAATCTTCGGAGTGTTTGCTTGACTTACTACTCGCTTCCTGGAAGTCTATGACTATTCACCTTTTTGAAACAGAACCTATATTCTGTTTATTCATACCTAAAACTAAACAAGCAACAGTCCTGCATTCCGTTGAGAAAGGGAACATATATGTGAAGATGCACAAAAAATCTGGCGCATCTTCTTAGATCCTGTTGGTATTGTCAACTTAACCGTTCAAAGGCCTGCTTATTGAGAAATCGTCTGCTTTTCAAAGGCTGAAAGGCTAATTTCTTCGTGAATATTAAGTGTACTTATTCTCAATAACCCGAGCGAAATCTAGTTAAGTTGACAATACCGGCAGAGGCTATCCCATTTTGATCAGAGTGAGATCGCAGATCGCCACGTTACTTATCGTCGCCGGGAGCGCTTTTCGGCGATTGCTGATCTTGTAGTTGAGTTTCCTTTTGGTCAAGCCAGCAACTGCTTTCGCTTCACCCAATTTATGTAAAAGCTACTTTATCGTAGAGATTAACGGAGGTAATGATGGCACGATTATTCAAGAGTCATTTGCAGGGTGATTTTGGCTCCGAACACAAAAACTTTGAGGCTGTCGTCCTTGAAGACCGGGATCTTTGGCATTGGTGGCGCGACAATGCTGCACCTGGGAATCCGTGGAAGCGTGGACAGCGGATCATTGAGAACCGGGCAGCTTTCCCCGGCTCCATGATTCAGAGTAATTTCGGCGACGGACACCACGGAAACTTTGAGATTGTCGTTCCGCTGTTTGGTGAGGGCGGACTTATTGAACTCTGGCACATGTGGCATGATAACTCCGATGCTAACAAACCGTGGTCTTTCGGACAGCGAATCACGGAACCCGGTCGGCAGGTTGTTGGCCCAGCGTCGATCATCCAAAGCAATTTCGGATCAGGAGAGCGCAGAAATTTTGAAGTTGTCGTTCCTGTAGTCAACAACTTGGGACAAGTCGAATTGCGCCACTACTGGCACGACAACTCTGATGTAAATAAACAATGGTCTGTTGGGCAACGAATCAACGACCCTATCCATCAAGTGGTAGGCAGTGGTTGTATTATCCAGAGCAATTTCGGTAGTGGTGGTCACGAGAATTTTGAGGTCGCTGCATGGGTAAAGCTGCCGGATGGTCGTTCAGTGCTTCAGCACTACTGGCACAATAATTCTGATGTTGATTTGCCTTGGCAAAATGGACAGGTGATTATTGCAGGCGCTAAAGGTAATGGCGTGATCATTCAGAGTAGTTTTGGATCAGGTGAACATGGCAATTTTGAAGTAGTGGTTCCAGTCGCAGGTCCAGGAGGGAGAACCTACTTGCAACACATTTGGCATGACAATAGTGACGTCAATCTCCCGTGGCTTTCTGGACAAATCATCACTGAGGTTGCTTCGGCAGATGCTTCAGCATCAATCTTTGAAAGCGACAACAGATCGAATAACCACGGCAACTTCGAGGTACTTGTGGATGAATGCCGTCAATCGCTAGTTGACTACTGGCACCCCAATGAAGATGTCAACTTACCGTGGATTCGCCATGCTGTAATGATTGGTGAACAACCAAATCGAGAAATCCGCGACACCGTTCGTATTTGTCAACTCACGGGGGAATTTGATCGAACCGGATGGAACGGCGTTGGGCAGCCACCTTTTGCACTTAACAGAACGGAATCGCGGTACGGAGTACGTGGCACTGATCTGGGTGTCTCGTTCGAACATAAAGATCGGCTCTACTTTCTCTTTGGCGACACATGGCGTGTTGGCGAGACGAGAGACTCTCACTTCGATTGGGACTCAATCGCATTCTGCACTGACACCAGCATCCAAGGTGGGTTATCGCTCACGTTCTATGAGCAACCGCCCATCGTTCACGGTATTTCTCAAGGAGCTTTCGAAGTACCACTGGATGGATTTAGTCATCAGGGACGGATGTTCGGTTTCTTCTCAACTGACCATAGACATGTGGGTGATGCTGACCTGATGGGGCGATCGGTACTTGCGGTTTCTGAGAACGATGGGCACGACTTTAAACCTCTGGTCAGCTTTTCGAGAAATAAGTTCATTAATGTTTCCGTTGAGCGTGCATTTCTTGACCCTGTTCAATCGCGTGTTATCCGCTGGGCAGAAAATACCGAAGTACTTTGGGTGTGGGGCAGCGGCCGTTACCGCTCAAGCCCTGTTTACCTTGCCGTGGTCGATCTCGAGGGACTGCTAGGAGCAATCCAACTGCGAGGGAACGATAAACCTGTCGATTTGACTGAAATCAACGGTGAGAATGGCCCCGTCCGATTCTTTACTGGGACAGATGATCACGTGCTTTGGAGTTCCAACGAGATGGATGCAGTTCCACTATTCTGCGCAGGCGACGTTGGAGAACTCTCTGGGAGGCGCAACGCAATCTTCAATCACTACTTCCTCACATACAACACAGGGAACCCACGAGGAATTACGCTTCGCCACGCGCCCCAGCCATGGGGTCCTTGGTCGGAGGGGATCACGATTTTCGATCCGGGATGGGGCAGTACTCCAAATCAGCCCATTGGCGCTGGTTACGGAACGTTCATGCATATTCCTTGGAATGTGGCGAAAGTTGACAATGTGCAGGATGATGCTTTCCTCTCAGGTTGTCGCAATAACGATTGGGGCGCGGAGTACGGACCTTACCAGATCACTCGTTATTCGGTAGGGGAAGCAAATCAGTTCTGTGATTTGCATTACACGATGTCAACATGGAATCCGTATCAATCTATGTTAATGCGGACTCGAATTCAAGCAAAAGACCTCTTTGGCTGAAAGGGTATTGTCAACTTAACTAGATTTCGCTCGGGTTATTGAGAATAAGCACACTTATATTCACGAAGAAAATAGCCTTTCAGCCTTTGAAAAGCAGACGTTTCTCAATAAGCAAGCCTTTGAACGGTTAAGTTGACAATACCCTTGTAAGCAGCGCGACATCGACAGCAGACTGAGGAGTGGAAGTTGAGCTACAGCCAACGGGCTAGAATTGAAGGCACTCCATCTCAAGCGATTGCCAGCATGGGATTGCGTCAGGCGCGATACATTGGGCTGGCGAAAACTCATCTCCAGCATGTTCTCACGAGCGTTGCTCTAAACATTCAGCGAATTACAGCTTGGCTGATAGGAATTCCCATGCTCAAACTTGCATTTCTCGACTTGCATCATTAGCCCCTGATTCCGCTTAGCGTTATCCTTAAATTATCTGTATTACATTCGCCAACAGCATCCACTACTACTGAGACCCCATAAGCAATTGTGGCAGAAGTTTTGGAACGGTTCTAAGTGGAGTGATTGGGTTTCGCTCGGTGGTCAACTGGCATCGGCTCCTGGTGTGGCGGTTCGGACTCCTAACCATCGCGATGTGTTTGCACGCGGCACAGATCATCGTCTGTGGCATCGAGGGTGGGAGGTGTCGAAGGGTTGGAGCGGTTGGACATTTGTTGACAGTACGCCGATTGGCTCTGCCCCTGCGGTCGCGTCAGCGGCACCGGATTGTATTAATCTGTATGTTCGCGGTGAAGATGGTCAATGTCATTAAAAGTACTGAGTTGAAGCGACCGGATGGAGTCCTTGGATCGCATTAGGTGGTCAATTTGCCGCTACCGTAGACGACTAACGCTTACTGCCGCAAAGTGGGCAGATAACACGATCGCCCTATTGACGCTTCTAGAGCGATCTCGCTGCTAACATACGCCTCTTGTCTGGAAACCCTAACAATTTTTAGAACTGCTGACCTTACCAAACTTTGAAAGCAACATGGACATTCCTACTAGCCTTAACCTTGAAGTCGGTGAAACGTATAGCCTGCGACTCCCTGGGCTTGCTACAGCAGGTTACCAATGGACGTAGGAAATCACTTAAAGTGGTGATTCGGTAATTGATGCAGCCACCATAGTATTGGAAAGGAGTAATGACGCGTCTGCTCAACCTGCGATTGGCTCTAGCAGAGGCGAGATATTTGAGATTCGGGCGCTTAGACAGGGACAGGCGAAGCTTTGGTTTAGGCAAGGAAGACCGTGGGAGCAGAACTAGCCGCCGAAGGAATGTCAGATTGAGATTGTGATTCGATAGCGATTGATCGCAACGTATTTTTGTTGCAGATTCTGGACGAGTTAGAAAATGGCTAAGGATTGATTCAAACCTCTAATGCATTGCAAAGGAAATAGCTTATGAAGGGTCCTCGTTCAATTGTTCCACCAGACAGTTTTGTCGCTCATGGGCTAGCGCCATTGGCGGGTGCTCCATTGCCACTTCTAACAAACCATGGAGGGCCAGTTCTTGGCTCGGTGGAAGTTGTCCCTATCTATTGGGGTGCTGCTTGGTCGAGTGGAACGAACGCAACATTGACAGTCCAACTCGATGGATTCTTTGATTTCATTCTTACCAGTTCGCATATGGATCTGCTGAGCGAATATGGAACAGCAACAACACAAATTCGGCATGGACGTCGCATCAGATCGGTTCATATAGCCGGCAATGAACCGGGATCTGTAACGCCGACTGGGCGTCAGGTAACTGACGCCCAGATTCAGCAGGCGATTCAAGGTTGGATCGCGGATGGGACAGCACCTGCAATAACAGCAAACACGCTGTATTTCGTCTACTTGCCGCCCAACGTTGTGAGTGTCATGCAGGACGGTTCCCAGTCGTGCAGCGTTTTTTGCGGCTATCACAATGCCGTCGGTAACCTCTACTACGCCGTGATTCCCTATGTCACATGTAATGGCTGCGTTTTCCCTGGGGACTTTTTAGATACACTTACAGAGGTTACTAGCCATGAGCTTGTCGAGGCGATTACCGACCCTGCATTAAATGCTTGGTGGGATTCAAGTACGGGGAATGAGATTGGCGATATCTGCAACCGCCAGACGGTGCGTCTCGGTAGCTACATCATTCAGACTGAATGGTCAAATTCTCAGCAAGCGTGTGTGATTGCTCCTGTAGCGACTCCCTCTACAGTAGTCGAGCAGCACAACCTGTTTCGATCCGCTGATGGTCACATCCATGCGCTGTGGTTCAACTTCGCTACGGGTTGGCATCATGAGGATCGCTCCACCTTTCTGCCAGACATCCCTCCCGCAGTAGGCGACCCGTTCGGCTACGCCTTTGTTAACAAAGATAGTGGACTGCTTGAGCAGCACAACCTGTTTCGCTCCGCTGATGGTCATATCCATGCGCTGTGGTTCAACTTCGCCACGGGTTGGCATCATGAGGATCGCTCCACCTTTCTGCCAGACATCCCTCCCGCAGTAGGCGACCCGTTCGGCTACGCCTTTGTCGATGGCACGGTAGTCGAGCAGCATAACCTGTTTCGCTCCGCTGATGGTCACATCCATGCGCTGTGGTTCAACTTCGCTACGGGTTGGCATCATGAGGATCGCTCCACCTTTCTGCCAGACATCCCTCCCGCAGTAGGCGACCCGTTCGGCTACGCCTTTGTTAACAAAGATAGTGGACTGCTTGAGCAGCACAACCTGTTTCGCTCCGCTGATGGTCATATCCATGCGCTGTGGTTCAACTTCGCCACGGGTTGGCATCATGAGGATCGCTCCACCTTTCTGCCAGACATCCCTCCCGCAGTAGGCGACCCGTTCGGCTACGCCTTTGTCGATGGCACGGTAGTCGAGCAGCATAACCTGTTTCGCTCCGCTGATGGTCATATCCATGCGCTGTGGTTCAACTTCGCTACGGGTTGGCATCATGAGGATCGCTCCACCTTTCTGCCAGACATCCCTCCCGCAGTAGGTGACCCATTTGGCTACGCCTTCATCACCGGCAAGTGAGATAGCCGATCGTGTAGAGTTCATTGCTACAGAGCAAACACACCGTTTCATTAGACTTGTTGTTAAATAACGTCAAAAATCGCTGAATCCCTTACGCCGTATCGCTTTTGGCGCTTTTTCGGCAAATCGTCCGAAACAATTGATACGACTGGCTTTCAGGCATTTTTATCGTTATTTCGCAACAACTCTATTGAACTAAATCAATCTCTTTCTGACAACGCTCAACCCCGGCTTTGCTTCATCTATGGCAAGAGCAAAACGGCAACTGTTCGATCTGCAACCAAAAGATCACCAGCTTAACGCGATGGCATCGTCATTACATTATCTGGAGAAGCAAGGGTGGCACTGATCACGCTGCTGACCGTGTCCTACTGCATCCTCGTTGTCATCAATAAGTCCATCACTAAGGTCTAGACTTTGTGAAACCGCGTCCTCAAACGGGCGTTTGAAAGGCTTAAGCTGCTTGAAGGGAAACTTTCTTGAGCAGTTCTTCGGGGAGGGGGTGATGGTAACGTCACCTTCTTATCCGGTGGAGGCTCCCCAGAATGCAGGGCTGAATCTTGTGACACTCTCGCGTTCCGAAAGGCGAGAGCAACCGGGAATACAAAGCAAGCCTAAACCAGGGCAGGAGTCCTCCTTACCTGATCTCAACTCCCTGTACAAGCAGTCAGTTTCAATATAAGTGGAGCGCTGCAACTGTATTTGACTGGCAAAACTCACCCTTTTGCTCCCGGCTCTACCGCACCGGGGATCGCTACACTTAAGCTTCCTCAGTTTGTTGCTGACTTGCCCTTAAGCATAATTTACAAAAATTAAAGTTTGTAAACAATTTAATTAGCTAAGATTCTGTAGAGTTTCTGAAAACTGGCTATCAGACTGTGCAAACAAGCAGTTTTAAAGAAAGCTGTACGATTTCTTGTGAGTCCTTCTAAAGATTTTTGAACAGCTTCATGTGGCAACCTTTTCTGTAGTTTTTGCAGAGGTAGATTTTGATGGCACAGCGCGTTTTGTTGTTCGGTAAACCGTTCCTTGTTGGTAGTCTCATCGCGCTACTCTGTGCAGTTCCAGCGATCGCGCAACGATCGCCTGGTCAGCGATTCATTACGGATTACGCAAAGCCATTGTGCAGAACGAGGTTGGGAACACCGGAAGAGTTCAACATGGCAAGAGTCTGTGGTCTTGGAGGCACGGTTAGTATGTCTTCCGGTGAGCGATTGACTCAAAGTTCTTTGGGCAAGAAAGTATTAATTCCCCCTGTGCAGATAGAAACTCAAGCGAGATCCGCTTCAGAACTTTACTTCAACGATCGAGTTGTCGCCCGGACTTTAGAAGGTACATTCTTTTTTAAGAAGAACCTTCGTAAGGTAAAACTTCAAAACATACCAAACTTGAAGATTATTACCAGATGGCAGAGTGTCGGCGTTGTTGCTGCTGCAAAGTCGTTGTTTCTACCTGGGGCATATGACGCTCAGGTCAAGCGTTTTGCTCAGGAACAAACTGTTTTCAATGAAACGATTTTTGAGCTAACAGAAGGCACTATTCTGGCGATGATTCCACCAGATGCTGTACTCACCGAGATTCAAACTCCTCAAAGTAAGATTGAGGTTGGCGCTGCTTTATCGGTTCCATCGAACCGGGTGGGATTAAATGATGAGATATTAGAGAAACGCCCAATACAGGTTGCCGCCCTGCCGCCTCTGCTACCATCTCTGGCTCAGGCTCAAAATCAGCTATTGGCATCAACCCGCGGCAGTGCCGTAATTGTTCGACATAACTCTGCCCAAAACACAACTCAGGTTTTCGCACTTACAGAGGGTGTTCGAGTCTCTGGTTCTCAGGGTGGAGGAACGGTAGAACTGCGGGGTGGTGAAACTGTGGCAGTGGCGAATGGAGTGGTTGGACCGATTCAGACCTTTAACCTTGCAAAGTTTTATCAAACAACTGGGTTGGCGAATGGTCTGGGTCCGGGACAAGAGGACGCGATCGCTCTAGAGCCAGTCGAAATCCAGCAAACTATCCGCTTAGTTCGAGGTGAGACGCTAGCAGCAGTAGAGGAGCAGAGAGGATTCTTTCAAAGAGGCTCTGGTACACCGCTAGATCAACCTAGATCTCCAGTTGCTTCTCCTCAGCGTGATGGCGGGTATTCACCATATTAGTTCTGGCACGTACCCATAACTAAGGTAAAAATTCCATCTACTCCGCTGGCTTACCCCCTTGTTATAGTGTGCTGGTTCTCTTTACCAGAAATTCAACATTTTCAAACGACAGGAACTCAACTTAGATAATACTTCTAAACTTACGCTGAGGCAATCTTAATGCATCTAACTCTCGTCGCTCCCTGCCTTCTGGCTGCTCTAGCTAGCTTAAATCTTTACCAGAGTGCTAATGCTAATTCCACTACGGAATTACCAGTTCAGTCCTTGGCTAAAACCGTTGATGTTGCTGTGGTTCCTGCCCCAACACTTTCATCAAAACTTATTCAGGAAAGTGTATCATCAGAAGCTACAAGCAACTCTCCACTTCAATCTAAGTTCACTGGTATATCCGTTGGCTTAGAACATTCTTTTCTGACCAGTCGTGTTCCAGAGCGTGTTGCCAGCAGTAATAACCAACTCAGTCAGGCGAATCCTCCCGTTAACGAGAATGATGACTCAGATGATGCATTGGGAGAGATTGAGATTGTCACCCGTCCAACTGCGCGTCGGCAGCCAGATATACAATTGCAGCTTCGCTCTTCAGGATTTCTCAATCTTGGAAGAACAGGATTAGTTAGCAATGCTACCTTACTGGCAACTCCCAAAATAGGACCAGAGACACGCTTAGTTGCTTTTGTTGGGGGAGGAGTCATGCTCCTTCAGCAATTCGGAGGTTCAGATTTTAACTTCCTCAGTTTTGGGACTGCTGTGCAACAAAGGTTGGCAGAACAAACCTATGGTCAATTAGGGTTTGTGCAGGAGCGGCTATATGCAACTAGTTCCAAAAAGCCGAATGGTTCTGGTAACAGTTTAGTTGATAGCTCAATTCGGCTCTCAATCAACCGTCAAGATAGACTTGCGGAAAGATTACGATTGGACTCCTTTTATGAGTTGCGAGCTAGTTTTGCCGACCAATCAATTGCTAAGAATGACCAAAGTCGAATCGCCAACTCGCTCGGATTAACTTTGAGCCACGATATTACACCGCAGTTAGAAAGCGCTTTAGATTACCGAATTATTATTGACAGTTTTACTGTAGCCCCTACTGGAGGTACAAAAGTACGACAGCAGGTAAGTGGTTCACTTACGTATCGATTTAGCCCACAAGCGTTTGTCGGCGGTTCTGTATCCTACTTATTTGGGAAAACGTTTGATCCATTTGATGGTTTGAACGATTTGAATGCGGTTGTGTTTAGTATCAATCTTGGGCTAGATCTCTTTTAGGGAGGGCAGAGATTTCGATCGCTCTCTCTTTTGCGATTCGTCTGAAGATAGTCGTGTAAGCGATCGCACCCTTGATTCAGCAAATCTTGCAGGTCTAAATTCCACAAAATTACGCTGTCATTAGCACTAGTACTCAACAAAGTATTCCCTTTAGAATTAAAGCTAACGCTGGTGACGTGATTGTGATGTCCCTTCAACGTTTTAAGCAGAGTTCCCTCTGCTACATCCCAGAGTTTAATGGTTGAATCATCACTGCTAGAAACCAGTGTTTGACCAGTCGGACTGAAACTTAAATCTGTAATTAGCCCTTGGTGTCCGGTCAGAACTTTAATCTGCTTCTTCTTCTCAACATCCCAGAGCTGAACAGTCTCATCCCCACTGGCAGCAGCAAGAATTTTGCCAGTTGGGTTGAACTGAACCGCAGAAATTTCCTGATTTTGAGACCCTAGTATTTCAGATTCAGACGGTGCGCTTAAGTGCCACAGTCTTAACGTGAGGTCCTCGCTGCCAGAAGCCAGAATTTTTCCATCCGGACTGAAATCTACGCTAGAAACTCGACCGCGATGCCCTTTCAACTCTTGCAGCACTTTTCCTGTTTCTACATTCCAAAGTTTGATCGTCTGATCGTCCCCACCAGAGGCAAGCCTTCCATCTTGACTGAAGTCCAAGCTAATCACAGGTTTAGATTTCTCAAGGAGCGTTTTCAGTAGCATCCCCTCCACGCTCCAAAGCTTCAGGGTGTTGTCATCACTGGCAGAGGCGATCGTTTTTCCATCTGGGCTGAAGCGGACGCTATTAATGCAATCATTGTGGGCGTTGGAAAATTTGTGAAAAGGAGGTTTGGCGGCAAACCAGTCGTCTCGATGCCAGAGTTGGATCATACCTTTGCAGTCTGCCACCGCAAAAGTCTGACCGTCTGGACTGAAACTGCCGCTGTCAAATTCGGTGTCGAATGGTCTTCGATGCGGCTCTTCCAAGTTCCAAATCTTGATTGTCCCGTCCGCACTGGCAGAAGCTAGTGTCTTACGATCTCCAAAACTAACGCTGGTCACGCTGTCCGCATGTCCTTCTAAAGTTGTCAGTAGGCTACCATCCGCGCTCTTCCAGAGCCTTACTGTTCTATCAAAACTACCAGAAGCAAGAGTTTTGCCATCGGGACTAAAGCTGACGCTATTTACACTACCCGTGTGATCAGGAAGGAAGGCGATTAAACTACCATCCTGCTTCCAAAGCCCTACCGTATGGTCTTCGCTGGCTGAGGCAAATCTATCTGGGCTGAAACTGATGCTAGTCACGTCGTCTTTGTGCCCTTCAAGAGTTCGAGTCAACTTTCCTTTCTTAACGTCCCAAAGTTTGATCTTCCTATCCTTACCCGCAGACACCAGCAGCCTTCCATCCGGACTGAAACTGATATCATTAACCCAATTACGATGCCAATCACTACGATTTCCTAGAATCTTGGGTCGATCGCTATCTAACTGCCAGTGCCTCCAAAGTCTTATCATTCCATCGCGACTGGCAGAGGCTAACATCTTTCCGTCTGGACTGAAGCGAACACTATTCACCTCATCCACCTGTTCCTGAAATGTTTTGACAAGTGTTCCATCCGACGACTTCCAGATTTTGATGGTTCGATCGGCGACAGAGGCAAGAAATTGACCATCTCGACTGAATGTTACGCTCCGTACCTCGCCTGTATGCTTCAGTGAGTAGAGTAAAGTGCCATCCCGCCGCCAAATGATGACTGTTTTGTCGTTACTAGCTGAAGCTAAAAGCTGACCATTCGGGCTATAACTAACGCTGTTGACCGACTTGCCTTGCCGTTCCAGTCGATTCCGCTCTTGAGTTTCATAAACCGCCTGTTGTAGGGTTGCTACAGTCTGAAGTCGGACACTCTCGCTGACCCAGTTGGCTTTCAGCTTTTTGCCTGCTTCTACACTAGTTATCAAAGCCTCCAGTTGATTGTGATTAGAAAGCTGTGCTTCAGAAGCGGCATTAAGGCTGCTAATCTCGCGTTCAATCGCCTGACTGCGCTGGAGCCAAAAACCACCAGCAGCAATACTCACCAACACTGTGGCACCGATCGCCACCCCTACAGTCTTCTGCGCTGCTTTGCGTGCTCTTTCTTCCTGCTCCATTCTTTCTTTAAGCAGGGTGTAATCTCGCTGTTGGCGTTCTTCCTCTTCTCGCTGGAGACGATCACGCTCTGCCTGACTGATTTGAACGAATTCTTGTGCCAAGATAGAAAGGGGCATCGTGTCAGCACGAGCTTGAAGAAAATCTTCTGCTTCAGTTAGCTTCGACCCCTGAAGCAGGTAGGCTAGCTCCGATCGCTGCCCACTGTCTCGCCATTCTTTAGCCGTTTCTTCTAGAGTTCGCTTCCGCTTCAGGTCAGCTTGGTTTGCTTCAATCCAATCCTGCAATTTCTTCCAGTGGTTAATCAATGCTTCATGGGCAATATCGATAACTTCAGTGTGTTCAGAATTTGAACTACGTCCTACCAGTTCTGAAGTCACTACTAGCCTTTCTGCTGACAGGCGTTGGATGACGCGATCAATCAGCGCCTCCGGCTGTTTCAAAGTAATCAAATCCCGTTTAGCAACTTGCCTGCGAGTGTTTTCGGTTCCTGCTCCTAGCTGCGTCAGTTCTAGAAAAATGCATCGAGCGGCTTCCTGCTCCTCCAGGGAAAGTGAGTTATAGATCTGATTAGCCCGCTGCTCTAAGGCTCCTTCCACCCGACCCAAATTGTTGTAGGTTGCTAGGGTCAGCCAGTTAATAGACTTTCTTTCCCACAGCAGCTTTAGCGTGTATTGAAGTAAAGGCAAACTACCAGGAGCATCTGCCACATCTCGAAGCATTTGATCGATTAATTCAGTTTCAATCTCTAGCCCAACTCGTTTAGCTGGCTCGGTAATTGCCTGTGCTAACTCTCCGTGCTTCATGGGTTCGACTGCAATTAGATTAGCCTTGATCTGGTTCGTTAAATCAGCGTATTCTAGACACTTACCTAAGAAGTCTGCTCGTAAAGTTAGCACTAAGCAAAGTTTGTTGTCGGGTCGAGCGATCGCTTCTAAAAGGCACTCAAAAAATGACTGAATTTTAACCCTATCTTGATGAGGAGCAAAACACTCCTCAAACTGGTCTACCACCAACACTACACGGCTAGCTTTAGAAGCGGTAATCAACTGCCCCAATCCCACTGCCCCAGCATTGATCAAGTCTTGTGCTTTCTTTAACTGGACAGCAAAGTCAATTTCGGACAGGCTACGGGGCACAAATGCTTCTGCAAGATTCTGAAGTGGCTGATCTCCGGGTCTAAAGATGTAGTGTGACCACTGACTGCTCCCAGCAACACGCTCTCCTAGCTTCAATTGATGTAGAAGCCCAGCCCGAACGACCGAAGATTTGCCGCTGCCAGATGCACCCAAAACCGCCACGAAATTGCTTGTGCGGACTTTCTCTAAAAGCTCACTGATCAGGGGATCGCGTCCATAAAAGTATTTGGGATCTTCCTCGTTGAAATCGAAATATTCCAGACCTTTGTAGGGGCAAACTCCGGATGCAATTCTAGATGACTCAACCCGCTCAATTTGAGTCAGGATAATTTTATCGCCTGAGTTATCGCAGATGGGGTTCTGCATGGTTAACCGCAGAGCTTCCTCAACCTTTAGTTTCAGAGTCCAACTGGTTACTCGACCGTCTGAGTGTTGCGTCGGATCAAGCGCTTGTAGCAAAGCATTGGTTAAGACACCTCGACTTCGGGTTCCATACGCCGCCTCATAGTCACGAGAAGCCGCAATAAAGCAGCGATCGCGTTTTCCTAAATACCCCGGCGTAGCTTCTCTAAGGTCCTGATCGAAATCATTCAGCAACTCACCGCTATAGCAACAATCTAACCAGATCACTTGCTGCCGGACAGGACTTATTCTCAAAAGCTTCTGCAACCAGCCTAAACTGACACCCCAGCGATTCTCGCCTGGATTAACATCACTCGTTGCCAGGTAGCCTTCTGAAACCCCTACCGCTTTGCGTAGTCCGTGTCCCGCAAAAAACAACAGGGCGGTTTCTGGAATACTGTTCTTGTTGCCAGTAGCCGGATTGAAAAGCTGATTAATGGCTGCTTCTAAAGCGACCTGAGAGACTTCATTTAGTAATTTCCTGACCCGAAAACTGCCATATTGAGTTAGAATCTGCTCGATCGCTTTTGCATCCTCGCTGGCAGAGTCAAGACTCCCTAGCCGCGATCGGGGGTCATAAACTCTGATGCCAACAATCAATGCGTCTCGACTCATATAAAATCCCAAAGAAGGGCAGTAAGAGGTTGCTCCAAACTTTAACGAAATCACTTCAAGATTGGAATTACCCTAATAGGTATCTGCCTATTTGAGCCAATTGTATGAAACATGGAGTTTAGGTATCAAGTCTCGGAAGAAAATCATTAGTTAGTAAGGTAACAGTCTATGACGCAGCTAACTCCGCTCACGATGGAAGATGGAACGATCATCTACTTGGAAACCACAGAAGATGTGCAAGCCGGTCCCCTCCAAGTAAGTAACCACGAAGCAGAGGAAGAGCTAATTTCGCGAGGAATTGATCCTGCTGCATACCAACAGCAAGTAAGACAAAGTTTCCAGGCAATTGAAGGAACAATTCGAGCCTACACTAACTACACCCTAAATGCCTTCAAACAGGTAACTAGTGCCAGTGTTGATAAAGTTACTTTGGAGTTTGGCATTAAAGTGGGCGCTGAAGTGGGTGTTCCCTATGTCACGAAAGGGACGGGTGAAAGCAATATCAAGATCACAGTAGAATGCTCCTTTCCAAACAGGCACATGCGTGAGCAGCCCTCCAAGGAAATCAATAACTCGAAGCAATTTGAGCAAGATATAATGACCAGTCGCTAGTCCATATGGGGTATGGCAACGATTCGACACTAGACCTCCTGCGCGAATGCTAGAACGCCCTCATCCCCCAGCCCCTTCTCCCAAATTTGGGAGAAGGGGAGCCAGTTTCAAAGTCCCTCTCCCAAGTTTGGGCGAGGGATTTAGGGTGAGGGCTGATTCATGCAGGAGGTCTACTGTATACCCCTACTTCGATAGACTTGTCAAAACTAACGTTAAGTAGAACTCAATGTTAGTTTTGGCTCAAACGCTACAAGAACGCTGCATTACTGAATTTTGACCGAAACTAGATGAACTTGAGGAGATTAGCGAAGATAAATTTTTTATCCCCGCCTAAAAGCGGCTGCCAGCCGTGAGGAGCTGCTCTGACATAGGACTCTGCATCCGAATCAAGCAGACCATAAAACACCTCAGCCACAATGCGACCCCCTACCCATCCGAGTTGAGTTTTAGCCCCACCCCCGGAAAGCAGTTCACTTTCGTTGAATGTCCCATCTTTTTGCAATCGAACTGAATCTACAACCGATTTTTGGGCTTCAGCTAAAATATAGAACCACAAGGGCGTATCTGCCTGAAGCGCTGGGTCGATTTCTTTGAAGCGGAAAAAGACACCTTCTTCCGTTTCTCTATCCTTTTGTCGAGTGACTAGATACTTAGGTGCGAGTGGCTCAACCGCATGACCTCTTTCCTTGAGTTTTGCCGCGATCGCTTGCCCGCCTTGCACTCTATAGCTATTGCCACGAAGCAAGTTGAGCAGCGCTAGCGAGGGTCGTCCTGCTGGATCTGGTAAATGACAAGGCGCGATTGCTTTCTTAACTTCCGCGATCGCTCCTCCCACGATCGGGCTAGTTGGGAGCACTTTGGGCGGCAAAACAGTCATCGGGTCTACCAGAGTCGTATCCAGTTTGTAAGCGAACTGGAGCCTGAGTGTACCGTCTGGTGTGTCATCTTTAGGTGGCTTCCCTAGTTCTAAAGGAATGTCGGCGGGGAGTTTGTTCGGGAAAAAGCGCCCCCAATCATCAATCACGTGATTGCTGGGTAGCGGATCAAATCCTAGCAAGCTGTCTTTAAAGCTGTCATCGTCCGGTGGCAGCACGGACTTCGGTCGGCTACTTGGTGGAAAAATGCTCAATCGAGTCCCTTTTGCTTTGTCCTCTAAATCACCATTCAGTCGATAACCTGTCCTCACTCCTGAGTGACCATAGCGGTAAGCAGCACCTACGAATTCACGCGGTAAGTTGATGCGTTTTGGTTCTGTGTAAAGAGCATAGAGATGTTTCCGACGGTCAGGGGTTATAGCTTTCTGAAGGTCTGCGAGTACTTCAGCCTTAACAATGCGAGGCAAGAAGTCTTCGATTACCAGCTTTTGATAAGTCCAGCGCACCTCGTTGCGGGCTTTGTTGAACAGAGCAGTACCAGTTAGTGTTGCATCATCTCTGCTTAGCTTCTTGACAACAGCATTGTGATATTTCACGAATGCTAGATGAATTTGGGAGATAATTGAGTTCTCATCATTGCGCTTGTCTCCAATAATGGCGCGACCATTAGGGCTACGCAGTAGATCTTGATGTGCTTGGTCGTAGCTTGTTTGCGTCTGGTTCTGATAGCTATCTTTGAACAATAAACTAGCGCCATCTTCGGCATACATAAATGGTTGAGCATCAGGACCATCACCGTACAATGAATCTAGATCAAACCGTGGGGTTCGCAAGTTCGTTGGTGAGCGATCGTGTCCACTAACATCGGATGGATTCAGGGATGATGTGTTGTCAAAGGTGAGATCGTGATCAACGAACTGACCAAAGTAGGTGTAACCCGCTGGCACCCAGAGGTTTTCTTCAGGATCGGCGCCGTCTTTGACTGTATCAATTTCTCCTTTCATATCTGCAGCGAGTTTCACAAGCTGAGCTACCGAATAGTCTGTTGTTCTCAAGTCCAGCAATGTTGTAAACACTTGTTCGCGTTTGCCAACGACACCATGACCAAATCCGCCCATAACCATTCTCCTAAATGAAGTTAGGTAACGGTCCATTGTGCTACTAATGAGACTTAACAATTGAATGGAAAGACAAATAGTAATCCAAGTGACCAGTCCATTTGCTCTCAAACTTTGCTCCAATCTCATCATTGCTTACGCGATTGGGTCTTGCGACCACCGAACAATGAATTGAGCGAGTTGCCTAAGAGGATACACTTGCCAAAAAGAATACACGGAAAGCTCCAATCAATTTTCTGTTTTGATAAATTACTTAACGTCAGTTCAAGTGAATGCCTGAACGCTTAACAGGGTCGCTTCAGAATTTGGAAAAAACCGTATATTACTGATAAGTTTTGGTTAAGTCTGTTTGCGCCAATACTACAGAACGGGCTTAATTTTGGACTATTACACTCCACTACAAATCGCTGAAACCCTGATTCGTTCGTCATCCTCAATGGCTGAAACCCTTGTCCTGGTGTGGCACTTCTGCTGCCTTAGCAGAGAACCAGGCCATAGCGAGGTATTTGGAAACGGCTACCGACATAAAGCGGGACAGATTGAACGAAGCTTAAAGACTTGAGGGACCCACTGTCTCGGCTTAAGTTGGTAGCCTTGGAAACCTGATTCATCAAGCAGTTTCTCACTTGAACACAACCCAGCAGGCAAACACCACAAGTCAATCGTAGTCTAGCTTTCGACCTTGGCGTTGTTTTTAGTCCAGTGCGATTCGTTTAGCTGAAATCGGCTCCCAATAGGAGTTGAAAAGATAGCTAGCATGGCTCCCCTAGGAGTCGTGAAACTTTAGGTTGATGAAGGTGAGCATGTTTCGTAAAACTGCAAGCCC
>Ga0209724_1001894_pt1 | contig 18443 bp, 12 predicted proteins | sample grotaG_FD_184143 | JGI IMG/M metagenome (GOLD analysis project Ga0209724, IMG submission 184143) | Glacier valley bacterial and archeal communities from Borup Fiord, Nunavut, Canada, to study Microbial Dark Matter (Phase II) -... | ecosystem: Environmental > Aquatic > Freshwater > Ice > Glacier ...
CCTTTTTTAATAGTACCCATGATAATTTAATTTAAATTGTTTATAAATAAATATGCAGGGACTTTCAGTTGAATTTTACTCGAGGAAACCCTTCTTTGTCCTTGTCGATATCAAAGGTAGGTACACTCGTCACCTCAGCCAAAAAATTAGCCAAAAGGCATCATTTGGTCAAGCATTAGCTTGTATCAAGTTGTAATACAAGTCATTGTAAGGCGTTTTTTAACATGTTTATTTTAGGACTTTTTAAAGTGGATTGAAGGGAGTTACGGGATTTTTGATTTTTATTTCAAAAAGATAAGATTGAAACACAAATTGTAATAAAAACAAAAACCCTGACCGAAGCCAGGGTTTTCTATCCACATTCTATTTCCTTTTATGTTAGTAAAAGGTTTGTTAAAAGTTACGATATTTTATAATAAGGCCTATGAAAGATAAAGAAAATCATTTCCATTCTACCATTAAATAAGTGGCAAACCCAACTCTTTCAAAAATTCATTGTGTTTGTCTGTATTTGTTTTTATGCTCTCATTTATTGCAACCAATTTTGCATTAACCTCCTTTAAATCAATTATTACTTCATCAATTGAAGTACTCACATATCGCGAAATATTCAGATTGTATCCGTTGGTTTCAATTTCTTTCATTGAAACTCTACGTGCATATCGTTCTATTTGCTCGGGACGATTCTGGTATGTCTCAACAATTTTCTTAATGTCGTTGGGTTCTCCATTTATACCTTCTCTAAGTGTGTTTTGTCTTCCGACTTTTTCAAAATGCTCACTGGCATTGATGAACAAAACATCATCTTCCTTTTTGCATTTTTTCAATACCAGGATACAAACCGGAATGCCTGTGGAATAGAATAAATTGGCTGGTAAGCCAATTACCGTATCAATATTGTTATCCTTTAATAACTTGGTTCTGATTCTTTCTTCTACACCGCCACGGAATAAAACGCCATGAGGCAATATGATGGCCATTGTTCCTTCTTTTCCTAAAAAGTGAAATCCGTGTAATAGGAAAGCAAAGTCTGCTGCTGATTTAGGCGCTAAACCATAACTTTTGAAACGAAAATCTTCTGCCAAAGTGTCGTTTGGCTCCCAACGTAAACTAAAAGGCGGATTGGCTACAACGGCATCAAATTCTATCTTTTTTGAAGGATTCATCTCGTTGAGTAAATCCCATTGATTAAGCAAGGTGTCACCGTGAAATATCTCAAACTCGGTGTCTTTCATACCGTGCAAAAGCATATTCATACGGGCAAGGTTATAGGTGGTAATATTATTTTCCTGACCATATATTTTACCGATATTGCCGCCATTCTCCTTAATTCGCGTTCTAACATTCAGCAATAACGAGCCTGAACCACAAGTAAAATCAAGTACTTTATCAAATTTCTTTTTCTTTCCTGTAGCTGGGTCCTGACTGTCTAGGGTAACAATTTCAGAAAGAATGGTAGAGATTTGTTGTGGCGTATAAAACTCGCCCGCCTTCTTGCCCGAACCTGCCGCAAACTGACCAATCAAATACTCATAAGCGTCTCCGAGGGTATCTGAATCTGCAGAAAAATCAGCAATCCCTTCCGCAATTTTCTGAATAATGGTGCAAAGTTTTTTATTTCTTTCTGTAGAAGTTTTTCCAAGCTTTTCAGAGTTCAGATTGATTTCTGAAAACAAGCCCTGAAAGGCACTTGCAAACGATTCATTTTCGATATATCGGAAACCTCCTTCTAAAGTGATAAGCAATTCCCCATCCTGTGTTCGAGCCATTTCCGTAATGTTGCTCCAAAGGTGCTGTGGTTTGATGACATAATGTACTTTTCTGCGCATCTGTTTCTCAAACTCTTCAATTTCATCCAAGTTTCCTTCATACCATAATTGAAGCGGTGTTGTAACGCCAAATTCTGATACAATATTTGTATTGGCATTTGGATAATCCTTTCCTAACTCTTTTTTTGCAGATTCTTCGTAATTGTAAGATAAATACCGAAGGAAAAGAAACGAAAGCATATAATCACGAAAATCATCTGCATTCATCGATCCGCGTAGTTGGTCTGCGATACCCCAAAGGGTAGTACCTAATTGTTTTTGATTTGTATCTGTCATCTTCTTTTTCTTTTTTCTTTAATTCATTATGTACTTCCGGTGCTTTGCTCTCATGATCCGTTTCTATACGCAACTCATTTGCAAATGTGCTTGTTGGAAGCACAAGAAATATTAATCAATTTGATATAGCAATAAGGTTAAAAATTAGATGCCTTATGTTTGTTCCTAGGCATCAAAGTTGAATCATCTTTATGTATTCTTTGGCTCTGTAGGATAAAATTCGTGTTTCTCATCTAGAAATACAACATAAAACACATTGTCATCCATGAATCCAATGACTCTAACTAGTTGCATAACAATAATTTTGCACCAGACTATTTTTAAATGATTCAAGTGAGCGGGATATTTCCACATAGAATTTTTGGGCATATTGAATTGATCTGCATCAAGATTATTATATTTTATAATATCTTGTTGCGCTAATGCTTGTGCAACTGTTAATGTGTTTAATCGCTGTACAATGTTTTCCCACCTTAACAATCGGCCAGCTGTCCTATCCCATTGTTCTAAACTTTGACCTTGCGCTCTATCAAGATAGATATAACTGATAACAACTTTCTTAGCAGTTGTTTTTTGTCCTTTAGGCTCCTTGTTGCCTTGTTGCCTTTGATATCTAGGTGAGTTCAACTGATATTTCTTTAGTCAGATTTATAAATGGTTCACTAAATTCCATACTTTCAGCAGCCCCAAAATCACTCTTAAGATATTTTTTCCTGAAATCAGACATATTCCTCAGTCCATCGGTTGCTTTAAAATCAGACATGGGATATAATTCAGAAGCACCAAACTGATTTCTATCAACAAACCAAATTTGGTCTCTCCTAAATACTTCTTTATCTAATAAAGTGGGATCATGTGCTGTAATAATAAATTGAGCGCCATTATTATTAAACTCATGAAATAGTCTTATTAATTTAAGAGACAAATTAGGATGTAGTTTAGAATCAAATTCGTCAATGACAAATAATCTACTCCATTTTACTGTATCATATATTGCACCTAATAAGTATATTAACTTTTTTGTACCTTCACTTTCATCTTTTTCTACAGTGAAGTCAATGAAGCCATTAAGAATGTTTTGGTTGTCGTATATCGCATGTTTTGTAATAAGATTCTGTTGATCTGAACTAATTCTGACTGAGCTAATTTCTAAAAATTTTAATGCAACAGTTAGCCATTTATTAAAATGTTCATCTTCTATCAAAAGTTTTTTTGTCACATGATAAAAATTTATATCGCTAAGTCCACTTACTACATTCAAATCATTAAAGAATCCGAAAACTTTACTGGATTCAACACCATTGTATTGAGCAAGTAAACTTATAAATAAAACATTGGGATTAACTTCGTCTTTTCTTTTTCCTTCAGGGAAGCCTGTTTCATTGTATTGGATATCCATGCCAGTTCTTTCAAATAACATGGTCTCCCTTTTATCTGTCTTGAACAACCATTCACTGACTACTTTCCAATCATACATTTCAAAACCATACCGATAAATTATTCCATTTAAATTAAATGAAACTTCAAACATCGTTGGTTTTTGTATTGTATCCGGACTAAGTTTATAATAAAAATCCCAGCTAGGCCTATCTTCTTTTTTACTCAAAGATTCTTTAAATGAATCATGCACCAAAGTATCCATTAAAGACATAGCCTTGGTGAAATTTGACTTTCCACCACCGTTACTTCCATAAATTGCTATGGACTTCAATAGATTTACATCTACTCTGGGATTTTTGATGATATGTGTATTTTCATGTTCAGAATAGGTCTCAATTGTACTAAGGTTTAAACTAATTTCATCTTTAAACGATAAAAAATTCCGACACTTAAATTCAATTAACATTTGTTTTATATTTAAATTTCAACAAATATACTCTTTATTGTTGATTCGTGCAAATATATTGCACGATATTTATATAACCACTCAAGCCATAGTAAGATGGGACTACTTATGAGTTAATTAAAATATTGCCACGTGTCCAACTCAATTCGGAACGCAGTGCATTCTAAATTGCCTGGTTGGTCGGCTATCCCCCAAAGGGTAGTGCCTAATTGTTTTTGATCTTGTATGGCCATAATGAGTTTATATTTCAATTAGTTGGAACGCTGAGTTCACTGTTGATGCAGAGCGTTGATTATATTCCTGTTCCATTTCCACTTTTGGAAACAATCCCTGCATCAAACCCTTTTTATGCAATTTCAATTGCTCTATTTTCTCAGATTGTGAAGTGATTAAATCATCCAAAGAAGATAGACATTCGGCTATTTTTTGCTGTTCACCACTTATAACATTTGGATAGCAAATAGTAATATTTTTTATAAGCTCCCCGCTTAAATTTTCCTGCCCACCTGGATTGCTAATTGACCTTATTTCGTCATACCTACCAGCTAAATTTTGAAATACAAAGTTGGTATTTAATCCTTTTTTCAATGTAATCGCTGCACAAGCCTGATTAATTGAAGCATCCAAGCCTAGTATAGCAACTTTACCTCGAGTTTTTCCTTGGCCATACATCGCCATTAAAATTGTTCCTTTTGGGAAGATTTTAGTAGATGAATTCTCTAGCCCTAATGGTGTAATGAACTCATTTACTTTTTTTATTTCATTAAAATCAATCAATGTTGTTGAAGCCCATGGAATATTGCCATTCCAATATTCTGTTTTTGCTCGACTTGGCGTACCACCTGAAGAAATAGATGCTATTTTATTTAATCTCGTAGAATTCCATTCCCCATCATTCACAAACTCTGGGAAACGATAATTAGGAATAGTTTCCCCTTCTTGTGGAAAAAGGTTTTGCATCAAGAACTTTTTATGGGTTTTTAAGCTGTCTAATTTTTGGCTATTGCCTGCAATTACTTCATCTAAAGAGGAAAGGCAAGTGGCTATTTTTTGTTGTTCATTAGGTTCTTTAGGTAACAATAAAGGGCAGTTTAAAACATCTTCGTTTTTAAGATTGGTTTGTTTTGCTCCATCATCAAAAGATAAAAAATATGGGCTTCTATTTAATAAATAGTACAACAATTTTCCTTCTGCTTTTGTAGGAGTGAGTTTGCAAATTCGCTGATTTACTGTATAGAAATCATCTTTATCAACGAAAAAACATTTTGCAATTGCCCTGCCATTTGGCACATCGCTAAGTACCATTAAAATATCACCTTTTTTAGCAGGACAAAATGCTGTGTTAGTGTATTTTTTCACTTCTCCATCTGTTGAAATAAACTTAGCATTTACAACTATGAATTTGCCATTTACATCAATATCTTGTTCATGTGCTTTTCCATTTTCATATTTGGCAACTTCTTCAAGTGTTTTTTCTTTCCAAGACTCAGCATCTCGAAAATCAGGAAAACGCAATTCGGGTATCATATTATATATTTCTTTATTCATAAGCTGCTAATCCTGATATTTCACGCCCTTGGGCTATTTTTTTTAATTGGGGTCCTAAGACTTCCATCAATTCCAGTTCTTTTACCCTGCGTTCTTTCCAACTTAATTCCAAAGGCTCTAAAAGGTCGGTAAGTTTTTCTCCGTCAAAAATCATTCGACTCATGATGGTATCAACAAAGGCCTTCAAGTCTGCAGTTTGCAAGCCGTGTTGATGGGCAATGTCGGCCAGTTCTTTTTCGTTTTTCTCGATTTTAAATGTATCGTAACCATCACGTAAGGTGTTCACATCTTGTCCGCTGTTCCAATCCAAACCATTGATGTAATCGGTTAAATCATCTTGCTCATCCATCAGGTTGGCATTGGAACTAAGCAAGCTAATTACCTGTGCTTTGGTCATCTTTTGCTTAGCCGGCTTCTTCTGCGTACTGTCGGCAATCAAATCCATTATATAGTCGTAGTCAATAATTGCAGACGCAAAAAGCACAAATTCAAAATCCAACTGCTGAACATCCGGCGGTGCCTTGTCGCCTTCTTTTTGCTGAATTTCTCTTAATTGTTTAGCGGTTTCCAAATAAGAACTTCTGAACGATTGCAAGCTTTCCTTAGGCAATATCGCTTCAATAGTTACTTGTTGATCTTCTTCTAAGTCTGTGTACTGGTCTAATTGGGTTTTTAATCGCTGTACTTCTTTAAAATTTTTCACAAATGCTATTCGTGCGGCATCTCCTTTAAGATTATACACTTCTTGTGGTTCGTTCACCAAATTGTGCTGCTCCATAAACTTGCCCAGTGCTTCTACTGCTTTTTGGTAATTCTCAATGACCACCGGAGCAGGGTCAACCAACCATATTTCTTTTGCTTTTTCCTTATCCTCACCGGAGAATAGAGCAATAGCTTGATTTACGGCATCTTTTTGCGAGCGGAAATCCAATATATTGCCGTAAGGCTTCGTATCGTTTAGCACTCTGTTGGTACGCGAAAATGCTTGTATCAATCCATGGTATTTTAGGATTTTGTCTACATACAACGTATTCAGGTATTTGGAATCAAAACCAGTGAGCAGCATATCCACCACTATCGTAATATCAATCTTGTTTTTGTGTGGGTAATCTTTGTTGGGATATTTTTGGTCTTTGATACGAGACTGAATATCTTGATAATATTTATCAAATTCATAGATAGAGTGATTTGTACCATACTGCAAATTGAAGTCGGCAATAATTTTCATTAATGCTTTTTTCTTCTCTTTAGGATTTTGTTTGTTGTCCTCTTTCTCCTGGGTCAAGTCTTCTTGTAATTGTTTTATATCAGCAGCATTTTTTTGACTTTGCTGATCACCTTCTTTAGCAATTAGTTGAGTGGGTGGCGAAAACACACAAGCAATATTTAACGGTACATAATCCTCGTTTTCTGCTTGCTTCTGTTTCTGAATTGCTTTGAATAGCTGATAATATTCAATGGCATTATTGATAGAAGCCGTTGCAAGTGTTGCATTGAAACGCCTTGAATTGGTGGCGGCATTGTGCTTGTCAAGAATGGCTTCTACAACTGCCTTTTGTGCAATTGCTTCACCAGGCTTTGGATTTACAGTACCTTTTCCCTTAAAATAGTCGATATGAAACTTAAGAACATTTTTATCTTCTATGGCGTGTGTAATGGTGTAGACATGCAATGGCTTTTCAAAAATCGATTCTGTGGTTTTGTATGAGGCATTTTCTCCTTCTCTGATATTGTAAGTTGCATTTTCATCAAAAATGGGCGTACCAGTAAAACCAAATAATTGCGCATTTGGAAAGAACTCTTTAATGGCTTTGTGATTTTCTCCAAACTGTGAACGGTGACACTCATCAAAGATGAAAACCACACGTTTTTTGCTTAACGGCTCCAAGCGCTCTTTGTAGTTTTTCTTATAAGTTCCATCTAAAGCAAGTCCTAATTTTTGAATAGTAGTAACAATTATCTTGTCGGCATAGTCGGTCGATAATAACCGTCTAACCAATGTTTCGGTATTGGTGTTTTCTTCTACACTGCCTTCCTGGAACTTATTAAACTCCTCACGGGTTTGCCGGTCAAGGTCTTTACGGTCTACCACAAAAAGGCATTTTTCAATATCATGATTGTCTTTTAAAAGAGTAGAAGCTTTGAAAGAAGTCAATGTTTTACCACTTCCCGTAGTGTGCCAGATATAACCATTGCCTCGATTTTGGTCGATGCAATCTATGACTGCTTTTACCGCATAAATCTGGTAAGGTCGCATCACCAGTAGTTTCTGTTCGCTCTCGACTAGTACCATATACTTGCTAATCATTTCGCCTAGCGTACACTTTTTAAGGAATTTCTCAGCAAATTCTTCCAAAAAGTTAATTTTCTTATTGTTTTCGTCTGCTAATTGATAAACAGGTAAAAACTGCTCATCTGCGTTAAAATTAAAATGCTGGGTTTTGTTATTGGCGAAATAATGGGTTTTAGTGCCGTTACTTACAATAAACAACTGCATAAAACACATCAATGTATTGCAGTATCCGCTGCCTGGGTCATTTTTATAATCCACAATTTGCTGCATTGCTTTCCGTGGTGAAATGTCCAGTTTTTTTAATTCAATTTGCACTACCGGCAATCCATTAATCAGTAGAATTATGTCGTAACGGTGATTGCTGTTTTCAGTATTGATGCGTAATTGATTGATAACCTCATAGTCATTTCTGCACCAGTCTTTGATGTTTACCAAGGTGTAATGCAGGGGTGTGCCGTCTTCGCGTTGAAAGTAGTTTCTTTCACGCAATAGTTTTGAAGCGGCAAACACATCGGGGTTGATAATCTCATCACGTAAGCGTAAAAATTCACTTTCCGTAAGATGAACTCGATTCAGTGTTTCAAATTTAGTTTTGAAGTTCAATTCAAGCGTTTTTCTATCAACAATATCAGGTCGATAGATGTACTTTAAATCAGTAAGTTGCCTGATTAGACTTTCTTCTATTTGGTTTTCTTTAGCCATTGATAATTTCTGTGCCCAAAGTTAAAAATGTTTTATTGTTTGCCAAAGTAATTTGCTGATGAACTTTATAAGTAGTTACATTTTTCTATTTGGGGTAATTCGTTTTATTATCTGGAAATTTATTACAACGACCGGAACTATTAGCTGCTGTCAATTAGAGTTACTTTCCTATCAAATCCCATCAAAGTATTTGTGGACTGTAAACTTCACATTCTTCACTAAAACGGCAATTGACTTATACTTTTTATGTGAGCGTTTGTTGTTTTTTTCTTTTTGTCAGTTTTAATTCCCATGGCATGTTAACTATTTTAATTTCATTTTCTTTTATATTTAGTGATAGTCGCAAATTATCTTTTGGAACTGTTAATTGAGTTCTAAGATTTTCAATGAATTTTTCATATTTAACTGAAATAGAATCTAAATCCCCATCTAAGTATGGCTCCATTAATTCAAAATCTTGGTATTTTACAGAAGTAAGCCTATGAACCGTTTTATCTTTCCCTCTAAAAGAATCAGGTATTTCTTCAAATGTAACTTCAATTGGAAGCGTAACGGCAGGATAAGAAGGAACATAAAATACAAATTCAGTAAAAGGTGAAAGTTGTTTATTAATAAATTCAAAGGATTCTTTGTATTTCTCAACAGTTTGTAATTTAAATATTTCATCAATTAATTCATTTTTAAAATTTGTCTGTCTGAATTGTCCTTTTGAATTGAAATATATTTCGAAAAGAATTCCATTTAAAACATGGTTTTCTTCACCAATGAACCAATCACTTAGCCAACTATCTAAATTTTTAATTATGGAATTTGCGGAAAACTCTCCACCATTGGCAGTTTGCAAAATATTGCGACCAAGAAGAAATCTATAACTCTCATCTATTTTCTTTTTTGTGACTTTTGAAAGCTTTTGAATTGCGGGTTGTTGAATATACCAATCATGACTTCTCAGATTTTCAATTATTTCATCAATTTCTGTACCATTACTGGTATAATTTTCATCTGCGATATGGTTTTCTTTGTAAGGTAAATCAACAGAATGAATTAGTTGTCCTGAGTTAAAACAAAAATTTCCAATAAGGGAAGTATGTTCCCAACTTGTTTGTTTCCCTTTTGAATGAGTATAAACCGTTGTTCGAACTCTTTTAAAGAAATCTTCGATAGAAACATTTAAGTCGTCTATATGATTTAATAATGCGCCAGTATAAATACTATTTCTTCCAGCACCATAATCCATAGCTCTTTCACCTGGTGAAGTTGAAAATGCAATTATTGTACCTTTCGGTGCATAAATAGGAGCTAAACCTTCACCTCGAATCCCTCTGTATTGATTAGGTAATGGATTATCTCGGCAAGCATCCAATATTAGTATTTTGATAATTGGATTTGCAGCTTGCATATAATCTATAATTTCATCTAATGGAAATGATGTATGTTTTGCCGATATCGAATCTGAAAAGCCTGTATCTAAAGATGTTAAATAGTTTTTTCCTTCTATCTGCAAACCATGTCCAGAAAAATAAAATAATCCAATATCATATTTTTTCAAGTCTTCTCCAAATTTTAGAATTGCTCTTTCAAATTCTTCATTATTGCAATCTTGAACTTTATTAACTACAAAACCAAGGTTAAGTAATTTATGTCCAAAATCATCAGCATCATTTATTGCATTTATGAGCCTGTCTTTTTCTTGTATATAATTTGCGTTTCCTAAAACCAAAGCTAATGCGTTCATATTGAGTCTAATTTTTAATAACCGATAAAGTTGAAAGCTACACGCATAAAGGGATTACGAGGGTTTTTAAACAAGCTCATTTTATGCTTGTGCGTAATGATACAATCTCCGAAAATCAGTACTACCAAATTTGCGGCATGATGATGTTAGCACCATTTGCTCTTTTCAAATGAATTCAGTAATCCGTTCTTTCTCAGTCCACTTTATAGGTTTTTTTGTTGTTTTTTCATTAAGTAGCTCAAAAATGTATGCTGATTTGTTTGGAAGATAACCATCAGATTTGTCGTTTACAATCGCAATTTTTTCCATGATAATATCTCTGTATTTTGATTTTGCAGCAATCTCAAAATTAACAATAGATTTCCGTAAATCATTTTCAAAATATGTTTGAGTAGAACCAGTTACATAATTTAGCAAAATGAGTTTTGAACTTTTGTGAATTATTGCACTGAACTTAATGCTTGGGAAGTCGTCAAGCGAAGTTTTCAACCTAACTGTTTCTGCATAATTCCCTTTTAAAAAATCATTAGCGTCTTTTCTGAAAGTCTCTCTTTCCTTTTCTTCTCTTTCATCTTTATATTGAACACAAAATGAATTTACTACACCCGCGATGAAATTCGCCAGGTCAAATACAGCACTTGGAATTTGATCAATATTACTGCAGGTTTTGTAATAATATTCAACTCCTGCGTTATCCAAGGTGGATTTTACATTGAATGAGGTCTTGTATGAAGATATAATTCGTTTAATAATATCTTCCGAATCATCACAACGTGGCGTTTCATAATAATTTTGGTCTAGCCATCCACAGTCTGTTAATACAATTTTGTTGTTAGTAAAAGTTATAAATACTGAAATAAATTTGCTATTAATTGTCGAGTAGGCAGTGATAACTTCCAATGCATTAGTTCTAACTTTAAAATTAGTCAAATTTCCAAATGAAGCTTTAATTTTGTCTATTATATTTTGATTATCCATAGCTATTCAAATGTAATGTTGTCAAAGTTAATATTTTGAACAAAATCGAAATCAATTTCAGGATCTTTGTCAACAACCGTTGGGAATTTTCCTGTAACTAATTTTGTGTTTGTTTCCATACAGAAAAGAGAAATACCAAAATTTATATCTTCAACGATAATCTTCGCTTCTGTCTCTTTTCTAAGAGTTTCATTTTTATATGCAAAAGACTTTCCAGCTGCATTATACGAATTAAAGTGAGGAGTTGTAACTGATTGTTCTTCTAATGGAATATCAGGCAAATTATTTCTATGAGCAGGACCATCTGAATCAAAGCGAAAAAATGGTTCTTTTGATAATGTAGGACAACGCAGTTTTAAACCGTATTTTGAGTCTCTCTTACTCTGCTCAACAAATAAAACTATATCTTCACTTATGGATTCATGTTGAATATTGGACTGTCCAATAAACCATTTTACATTACTCATTTTCGGTTCAAGTTGAATTGTATTGTTTAAAGCAATTTTGTTTTCCGTAAGAAGTTCAGTAAAATAGTCAAACTGGTCTCTAATGTCTTTGTTGGTTCGATTCATATTCGTCGTATTACAATTGGTGCTATAGTTCAACTATAAAATAACAACATGTTTATAGTACTTTTCTATTGTCATTAATAAACTCTAAAATTATAATTAATTATTAATCCCTCAAGCTTTTTATAATTTATTATTTGCTTTTCTTAGATTCCTTTTATCATCACCAAGTAAACAGCCCAGACCGCCCATCTGGGTAACCGCAAAATATCAAAATATCAAAATATCAAAATATCAAGTCCCTTATTTATGGGATGAAATACAAAAAAGGGATCGCATTGTTAACTTCATAGCAATACAATCCCCCTCCTTTTCCTTTTATGGATGAATACACGATTAAAAAATACAATGTAACTCTGAATTAATTGATTCTAGCCTTCCTTAGAAGAGCAGAAATTAAAATCCGATTATAAATACCATAAAGTGCGTACCTGATATTTTGATATTTTGATATTTTGATATTTTAATGAAAAATGCAGTATGCACGTATTGTAATCAAATTTTTATTCATCGGTTTTTTCCTCACCCATTTTGAGTTTGGTATAGATGCCGTGATTATCTCTACGAACAAACCCTTTATCGCAGAAAATACCCATATATCTGTCAGCGGTACTTTTTGGAATAGATATACTTTTAGCCAAATCCACAAAATCCTGGTGGTTAAACTTCTCAGGTAATAAATCCAGAAATTGTTCCTTCCTGTCTTTAGGCTTAACTGGTGTCACATCTACTGGTAGTTCTGAATATACATGGCTTGAATGTTTTACCAGGATTTTGATCATCGAAATAGCAGATTGGAAATCGACATCACTGCATATATGTTTTTCCGAGAAATCTCCTGTTTCAAGTATTCGTAGACTCGTGAATATCATTGCAATGCGGAATGCTATTAGACCCAGGCGTCGGATAGTAGCCATGTAATCTTCTCCCTGAAGCATCAGGTATTTATCCTGTATCTGGGTAAATAAATTATGAAACTCATCTTGCTGCTCTTCGGTCAGGCAAATTTCAATTGCGGGGTTTTCATTCAGAGCCTTGTACAATGGATAAAACTCCTGTCCTAAATTGTCGAAATAGACATCCAAATCAATGTCTTTTCTATTTGCAAATACATTTTTCCAAACTGGTTTGATGTTCATGTAGTAGAATATCCCCGCTAGTGTGGATTTGCAATCCACATTCCTTAACATGGGACCTATGATCCTTATTAAACAGACATCCATAGAAACCCCGGATCAAAGATCCTTCATTAAATAATGCGGATTGCAAATCCGCATTAGCAGGAAATTTTAACGTATTTTTTTGACTTTTCGTTGACCATTTCTTATTCTTCACCCGGCTTTTTATCATCGCGGCATTCCCAATAATCAGCTATTCTATTGAGTATTCTATTGAGTAAACTATTGTGTATTCATTCAACATTTCCTGTGTATTCATTGAGTTTTTGAGAGTTTCTATTGAGTACGACATGGTTTTCTATTGCGTATTTAGCAAATTTTGGTCAATAGCATATCGTCTCCAACGCTTTTCCCCTGCACAGACTATTTTTTGTGAATCAACCATCATTTTCAAAACTCTTCTTATTTTATGAATATTGATTTCTTTTCCAATTCTTTCATGTATATCGCCAAATGCACTGTTGGAATATTTTTCTATATCTCTGTAAATTAACTCTTCCAACCGGTAATCTTCAATATTTTTAAGGGTAGTTTTACCAACATATCCTAATTTTCTCAGATAATCAGGATTTACAAAATACTGCTTACCACGGGTTTTCCCTTTGCTTTGAAGCAATTCAAGATCGAGCAGCCTTCCAATCCAATTTTTTAACCCTTGTTCATCATTTTGATTCAACAGCCTTGATATTTCGATTGAACTAAGAGATTCGTGTTGTGCTACAAGACCAAGGGAAATAATCTCTTTTTGGCGTAACTGAAATTCCTGATTTGCTTTGTCCATAAGTTTAACAACCTGTTTGTTGATAAACTGTTTTATAATGATCACAGTTACCCGGTCATCAAAGTCTTTTACCACCGGAATTGGTTTGCCTGTACTTAATAGGCGAGCATAAATCAAGTCATATCCACTTCCCTCTTTTTCCATTAAACTGAGGTCGTAAAATACTTTTGAAAGATGTTCATTTCTCCGGACAGATTGACTAATAATGTTTGCAGGGGTTACACCAAACGGAAGTCTACCAGGGCTATGAATTTCAAACCGGTCGGAAAATATATTTATAAAAATATCGCCCCTGGTGGTATACGCCCTGTGAACTAAAGCATTAGCTGTTAGTTCTCTTACAACCTCCAATGGGAAAAAAGGAATGTTTTTCCGAAACATGCCGTCAGCAATTTCAGCAGTCTCCTGCCAGTCAGGCACATCATTTAAGACCTTTTCCAATAATTCTTTCGGGTTGTATTGATAATCATCTAAATTCAGCTTCCAAACCTTTTCTTCGGCTTCATTGTATCTAATTATCTGAATGGCTGGCGGAAATAAAATACCTGCTCTATCCTTCCTGTTCCCAATCCATAATATTCCAAGATTGGTCAAAAAGGGACCTCTTTTAAAAAAATAATGTTCTAATATTTCATCATCAGATTTTTCTTTTACGAAAGCACTTACCCTTTCAGAATTTCTTATATCATTAAGAAATTGGTGTTTCTTATCCGAATCATACTGATCAGCGGGAATACGTCTGGAAATTTGTTCTTCCCAAACAAAAGCATTCTTTTCGGCAGCCAGTCTTGCCATTTCATCGGGAGGTACAGGGCGGCATGTATCAGATACCCTGATATAATAACGACCATCATTTGTTGCAGCGATAGTCTGGGAACTTCTAAAAACTTGTACTTGAATATATTCAGTATCATTTTCAGCTTCCTGTATTGTAACAGCTACGCCTACATTAGTGGTCCGTTCAACAATTGCTTTTTGAATTTTCTCTGGCAATGATTTGTCTTTTATCATCTGCCTTTGGGTGGCATAGAATCTGAATCTTCAATTCCAATTAAGATTAAACCGCCCTGACCATTGGCAAAACATACACAATCTTTTGCTAATTCATTCCAATCGGTTTGCCTGCCTTTAAGGAACCGAAGAGATTTTTTGTCAATATTTTGGTTTTCTTCCATTTGTAAAAAATTAGACCAGTAAGGATTTCTATTTAATCATATATCCTGAAAGTATTACTTCTCTTTTTTGACATCACTTGCCATTTTGTTGATTTTCCATAGTTGTTGATCGTATTTTGTTTTGTAAAATATGAATCACTTTCATTGGTTAACGAAAAGTTTATGATACTTTCTCTATTGTCGGATAATATGCTTTAAAAGTAGATATAATTATCAATCCTTCATTCTTTTATATTATTTATTATTCACTCTCATTTCAATCCGTGTACTAAATCACAAAAAGGGCGGCCACACAGGACCGCCCCTACAGGCGCTTCGTTGTCAATACATCTAAAAATAGGACGTACAATCCTCACATCCTTTCATCCTAAAAATCCTTATTCAGACAATGTTGCAAATTACCAAATTATCAAATTATCAAATTATCAAATCCCTTATTTTGAGGTAAATATACTTAAAGGGGATCGCATTGTTAATTTTATAACAATACAATCCCCCTCTATTCTTCTATTCCATTGATGGTTAAATACAAGATATAAAACAAGATATTGACCTAAAGACATTGATTGAATTAAAACTCCATTATAAATATCTTAAAAATGCATAGATGATAATTTGATAATTTGATAATTTGATAATTTGACAGAAAATGCTGAATGCAGGTATTCAAAGCAAACTTATCCTTCGCTTTCTACCTCTCCAATAAAGAGATTGGTATAGATGCCATGATTATCTCTACGCACAAACCCTTTTTCGCAAAAGATAGTTATATATCTATCTGCAGAACTTTGTGGAATAGATAGATTTTTAGCCACAAGTGAAAAATCCTGTCTCGTAAACGATTTTGGCAGTTTATCCAGAAATTGTTCCTTCCTGTCTTTGGGTCTGGTTGGTGTTACATCCACCGGCAGCTCAGAAAACACATGACTTGAATGTTTTACCAGGATTTTAATCATTGATAGTGCAGCCTGGAAATCACCATCACTGCAAACTTGTTTTTCTGAGAAATCACCTGTTTCAAGGATGCGAAGGGTGGTAAAGATCATGGCAATGCGGAAAGCAATCAATCCCAGGCGACGGATGGTTGCCATGTATTCCCTTCCCTGGAGGGTTAGGTATTTTTCCTGAAATTGGGTAAAGAAGGTATGAAACTGTTTTTTTTGCTCAGCTGTAATGCAAAACTCAATGGCTGGATTTTCTTCCAATGCTTTGTAAAGTGGATAGAATTCCTGTCCAAGGTCATCGAAATAGGGTTCCAGACCATAGATGTTGTCGGCAAACATATCTTTCCACACCGGTACAATATTCATGTGGTAAAATATAAACCGGCTGAATAAACCATTCTCAGCATTTGGTATCAGGGTGGCAACCTGTTTGGGTGTTCCAGATAGAACTGTTGACAGGCAGGGGTTATCAATTTCCACGAATTCATGGTCTGTTCGTCGATAGTAAGAAATTGTTTCATGGTGAAAGGCTTTTCTAAATCCATCGGAGTAATTGCCGTAATCAGTTTTAAAAGCCTGAGCCAGTGTATCTCCTTCGGTTTCAAATATCAGTCCCTTACCTTCATTGTCAGAAAGTAATTGAAAGACTCCAGTTGTACTGTTATTGGCTGGGATAATAAGCATTCTTTCTGGCGGTTTAGTTGGTTTTTCGATGTTAAAATCTTTATTTTTCTGAAGGTTGTATTCCTTCATTTCAATTTCGTATTGCGCCCTCATTTTTTGGGTCAGCTTTCTCAGTTCCCAGTGAACAGGATTAACAAGTTTTTTACACAGAACCAATAGACCTTTACCGGCAGATGCCAGGGCTGTAACAAATAAAAAAAGATTCGAACAAACCTTCTTCCCCCCATAAATCCCAAACACTTTTGGAAAGACGGAACTAAGAGTAGCCAATGCACCTATAAGCATAACATCGCGTTCTTCATTGGTCTCGCATTTAGCCACCACCTTTTGAAGAAACTCAGGAATTGCGGCATAAACTGATTCAGGTAGCGTTGGTAATTCAATCACCTCTGGGTCAGGGATTGGGGGCGTGGGATTTGGGGTATGGTGTGTTGGACTTGCTTCTGTCTTTGGTCTCCCAACTTCTGGATTCCGCACATCAATTCCGGCCTGCTTCGCCAGGTGAAATAGTGTTTTAATGGTAATGCCATGGCCCTTGGCTTTTAGACACTGGTCGAATTGCTTGTTGCAATCGGTCAGTGAATATTTAGAATAGAATCTACTAATACGATGGAAGTAGTTTCTACCTCCTTCACCGAATTCATCTGCCAGGGCAAAGCCGATGTTGAGCCAATCAGAATAACTACTAGTAATATCTGTGCATGCAGCTTCTATGCGGGAGATAATAAGTTCTATATCGTTATCCGGGGTGGATGTCGTTGAGACGTTACAAGGTACGTCTGTACCTTTACCACCACCGTTACCATTTGCCTTTAACCATTCGTTGGGATTAAATTTACTTTTCATGAAAATACGTATTACACGAATTAAGACGAATTTGACGAATTAGTTCGCAGGTTAATAATTTAAAGGGATTCCACGGATTTAAACGGATTCCACGGATTGTCCCCATAATAAAAAAGGGATTCCACGGATTTAAACGGATTCCACGGATTGTCCCCATAATAAAAAAGGGATTCCACGGATTTAAACGGATTCCACGGATTGTCCCCACATACCGAAGGTGCAGCGCACCCACCTATTTGTAGAATGATATCACATTCATCAGAGCCGAAGGTGCAGCGCACCCCCCTATTTGTAGAACAATGACAACTATCTCGCAACCAGGAAGGTGCAGAGCACCGCCAATATTTGTAGCAAGATCACACATCCATCAGAGCGGAAGGTGCAGCGCACCCTCATATTTGTAGAACAATCATACCGCCCCTCAATCCAACCTTATCAACCTTATCTTATTATTAATAAGGTTAATAAGGTTGGTGATCAGGGTCTAATATTGGTTATTAAGGTTACTAAGGTTGGGGTTCAAGGGGTTATTATGGTTATTCCCGAGTACTCGGGACTAAGGTTTGGGTTCGATTGTATTGAATAGAACAAGCTAAAAACCTTAATTTGAATTGTTTAACCTTAATAACCTTAATAACCAGAATCATACCCGAGCCCCCAAACCTTAGTAACCTTAATTTTAAATTCTTCAATCACCAATCATCCCAAGTGCTCTGGTTTTTCAATCGTTAATCGTTAATCGTTAATCCTCAATCGTTAATTTCTTAATTTACTATTTTAAAAAATTAACGATTAACGATTAACGATTGCAGATTAACGATCGGGATTACTCATCAGAATCCTGGATATATTCTGGATTAATATATACATCAGGATCATAAGGTATAAAACATGCCCGTGAGACGTCCTTCCCGCTCTTGTCAACCTCCAGTCCCCAACCTGCCCTTAAGGTGTCTGCCACTGCTGCAAACCACAATTGATGTGAGGCTAGGGTAATATCGATCGATATGATCCATTTGAGGCCATTGCCCGATGGCGATATGAACATCAGTTCCGTCA
>Ga0209724_1001895_pt1 | contig 18437 bp, 17 predicted proteins | sample grotaG_FD_184143 | JGI IMG/M metagenome (GOLD analysis project Ga0209724, IMG submission 184143) | Glacier valley bacterial and archeal communities from Borup Fiord, Nunavut, Canada, to study Microbial Dark Matter (Phase II) -... | ecosystem: Environmental > Aquatic > Freshwater > Ice > Glacier ...
CTTTGTAAAAATCAATCATTCAAATATATAATGGTTGGAGTATGAAGTTTAAACATGGTTTATTGTACGATTTTTATAAATCTGATTGTACGAATTTGGACAGTAATGTGATAATATGTCTCATTGGAAAGCCGAATCTGCTGATTCCTCCTTCACTTCCCGATTTTCTATTTATTTTTGTGGCGTAATCTATAAACTGGTATGGATATTTATCCTTCGAATTTTGAGAGTAAGATTGGTTTTGATAAAGTGCGTGAAATACTTCAGGTACGCTGCCTGAGTACTTTGGGGAAAGAGCAGGTTGATGAATGTGGTTTCTCATCCCGTCGTGAAGATGTTGAGCGTCAATTGGATGAGACGATTGAATTTGTGAAAATCATTAGTGATGGGATGAATTTTCCCAATGGCTATTTTATTGATATGCGACCCGCATTGGAGCGGTCGAAAGTTGTGGGTACTTTTCTCGAGGTGTTCGAACTGTTTGATCTGCGCCGTTCACTCGAAACAGTCCGTGGTATTGTAGCCTTCTTTCGGAATACGGAAGAAGAAACCTTTCCACGATTGAAAAATGTGGTGCAGAATGTGCAGGTCTTTCCGTTTATCTATGAGCGTATCGATCAGATTATCAATAAACATGGACAAATAAAGGACAACGCCTCACCGGAACTTTCCCAAATTCGCCGTGATATTTTCTCATTGCAATCGAGTATTTCGAAAATAATGAGCACCATTTTGCGAAAGATGCAGGCGGAAGGACTTGTCGAAAAAGATATTTCTGTTTCAATGCGCGACGGACGTGCTGTGATACCTGTTGGTGCAGCTAATAAGCGGAAAATCAAGGGTATTATCCATGATGAATCAGCGACCGGAAAAACGGCTTATGTGGAGCCGGAGGAGATCGTTGAAACGAATAACCGCATCCGCGAACTTGAATCGGCTGAAAGACGCGAGATTGTAAAAATATTGACACGCTTTACAGATGATATTCGTCCATATGCCGATGATATTGCCTATTCGTACCAGGTAATGGCGATCCTCGATTTTATCAGGGCAAAAGCGATGTGGTCCATCGAAAGTAAATCGGTAAAACCAGTATTATTGAGGGAAATCGAACTTGACTGGATCGCAGCCCGTCATCCGTTATTGGAAATTAATTTAGCCCGTGAGCAGCGTAAAATTGTTCCGCTGGATATCCGGCTCGACAAGCATGACCGGATTTTGTTGATCTCAGGACCTAATGCAGGTGGAAAATCGGTTTGTTTAAAAACCGTCGGACTTTTGCAGTATATGTTGCAATGCGGTATCCCAATTCCCGTTCAGGTTGATAGTCATACCTGTTTGTTCAGGGCCGTTTTTATGGATATTGGTGACGATCAGTCGTTGGATAACGATTTAAGTACCTATAGTTCCCATCTCTATAATATGAAATTCTTTGTGAAGAACTGTTCTCCCGATTCGCTTGTATTGATCGACGAGTTCGGAACAGGAACGGAACCGATGCTTGGTGGTGCTATTGCGGAATCTATCCTTAATAAAATAAATGAGTTGGGATCATTTGGTGTGATCACGACCCATTATACCAACCTAAAACATTTCGCATCGTCAGCACCCGGAATTGCCAATGGTGCAATGATGTATGATTCGCACAAGATGGAACCGCTTTTCCAGCTTGAGATCGGAAAGCCAGGTAGTTCGTTTGCGTTTGAAATTGCCCGGAAAATTGGACTTCCCGAAGAGATTCTACAGGATGCCACCAATAAAATCGGGGTCGATCACATCGATTTTGACAAGCACTTGCGGGAGATTGTTCGTGATAAAAAATACTGGGAAAGCAAACGATTAAAAATCAGACAGGAAGAGAAGCGGATTGACGAGTTGGCCGAAAATTACGAATCGGGACTTGCCGAGACCAAAAAGTTACGCAAAGAGATTCTCGATAAAGCAAAGCGGGAGGCCGAAGAGATTGTTTCGGGGGCCAACAAAATTATTGAAAAGACAATTCGCGATATAAAAGAGGCTGATGCGAGCAAAGAGCGGACACAGGAAGCACGTCAAAAATTGGAGGATTTTAAGGCTGAGATTTCCCGGAAAGGGGAGGAAGACGATGAGCGGATCCTTCGGAAAATGGCGAAACTGAAGCAAAACGAGCTGCAACGCAAAGAGCGCCCGGTAAAGGTCGAAGAGAAAAAGAAGGAAGTATTTGTTCATAAAAAAGCGCCTACAGAGATCGAAGTTGGAGGCTGGGTTCGTTTGCCTGGTCAGGATACATTGGGCGAAGTGCTTGAAATTAAGTCAAATAATATTACGGTTGCATTCGGTCATCTGCGTTCTGTCGTAAAACGGAGCAAACTGGTGTCTGTTGCCCGAAGTGAGGTTAAGAACCGAAGGGTTGAAAATAATACTATAGGTCGCATCAATCAGGATATCGGCGAACGTAGACTTGTTTTCAAACCGAATATTGATGTTCGTGGTTTACGTGCAGAAGAGGCGCTCCAAAAAATAAGGGAGTTTGTAGATGAAGCCATCATGATTGATGTCAGTGAACTCCATATTCTTCATGGAAAAGGTAATGGAATTTTACGGGAGCTGATTCAAAGCTATTTAAGGTCGGAGCCAGCCGTTAAAAACTGCCGCGACGAACATGTTCAGTTTGGAGGTAGTGGAATTACAATTGTTGAATTGTGATAAGAAGGAATGACTGGGAGACTGAGCGGAAATGAGACGTAGAGTTGCCAGCAGCCAGCTACAAGTTGCCAGCTGCCGGCAAAACCATATTTCTTATTTCACTAACTCCATCTCCTTCAATAAATAACCTGCACCGGCAAATTTATCAATGATAAAGAGGGCATAGCGCATATCGAGCGCAATATTGCGGCACTGATCGGGATCGAACATGATATCGCTCATCGTACCTTCCCACGACCGGTCGAAATTCAATCCAATCAGCTCACCCTGAGCATTCACAACAGGACTTCCCGAATTGCCGCCAGTAGTATGGTTCGAGGCGCAAAATGCCACGGGTACTTCACCCGAATCATTCACATACTGACCAAAATTGCGGGTCTGGTAAAGTTTTAGCAATGAATCCGGGACATTGTAATCAGCAATTTCAGGGTTGTCTTTTTCGATGATCCCTTTTAAGGTGGTAAAACTTGTATACGTCACACCATCGGCAGGTTTATATCCTTCAATCTTTCCATAAGCAATGCGCAAGGTAAGGTTGGCATCGGCCATTAACCGTTTCCCTTCATTCATCTCCATGATAGCGGCAGTATATTTTTTCTGAACACCGGCAATATCGGAATTGATGGATCGATAGACGATATCCTCATTGTCCTTATAATGTTGCCTGATCGTTTGAAAGAGTGCATAAACAGGATCATTTTGCAGCCTTTTGAGTGCTTTTTTATTGAAATTATTAAGTAATTTATTGATCTTTAGGCTGTCAGTTAGGAATGATTTTTGGTAAATCTTAGCTGAATTATTGTCTTTCGTAAATTCCGGTATCCGTTTAATCAGTTCTTCCGGCATAAACTTTTGATCAACTTTTGTGACATAGATTTTCATAAGTGCCGACCAAATCAATTCATCCGTTTTTTGATCGTAATCTTTAAAGTAACTGACGAGGTATTCCCTTACCTTTTCAATCTCTTTACCCAATTGCTCATTGTCCTTGGCTGTTTCAATCGGTTCAAATTTAGAAGCAAGCGTAAAAATATCGGAGCCACGCTGGATGCATTCCAGATAATAATCATTTGTAGCCTGATATGGAAGGAATTCGTTATATAACTTTTCGAAATCGGTGAGTATCGTCCCGTATTTTTTAATGCGTTCCGGATCAGCAGCCACCCATTTCTTAAATTCAGCTTCACCTGCTTTCTTTACATTTACAGCATCCAGTCGTTGCAATCCTTTTACCTCACCCTGCCATTTTTTCCACGAGTTCGAAGCTGAAACATACTTGTCAGCATATTGAATCTTGATTTTCGGATCGGTTTTCATGCGTTCGGACCAGATATTCAGTTTGACGGTACGGATGGCGACCTTTGCCGGATCGCTCTGATTCATAATCAGGTTGACGGCCTGCGATGGAATGTAACGTTGCGTGGTTCCCGGATAACCGAATACCATTGTGAAATCGCCCTCTTTTAAACCTTTCAGGTTAATTGGAAAAAACTTTTTCGGCTTGTAGGGCACATTTTCTGCTGAGTATGCTGCTGGTTTATTGTCTTTTCCGGCGTAGATCCTGAAAAGTGAGAAATCACCTGTATGTCGGGGCCATACCCAGTTGTCCGTGTCGCCACCAAATTTCCCGATTGAAACGGGGGGAGCGCCTACTAACCTGATGTCTTTAAAAACTTCGTAGATATATATAAAGTATTGATTACCATTAAATAATGGTTTGATGTCAGCCGAATAATCTGTTCCCTTTGTATATTCTTTTTTAATTTTGTCAATGTTTTTCTGAATCGTATCAAGCCTTGTCGCCTGATCCATTTTATCGGTCACATTCTTCAGAATCTGGTCGGTAATATCTTCCATTCTCACCAAAAACTGAACACTTAATCCCGGGTTGGTGAGTTCTTCTGATTTGTTCATGGCCCAGAAACCATTTGTGAGATAATCGTGTTCAACCGAACTGTGCTCCTGAATTTGCCCGAATCCGCAATGATGATTGGTGATCAGCAAACCGTCGTTTGAAATAACACCACCCGTGCAACCGCTTCCGAAAAGGACAACTGCGTCTTTCATACTTGCATGATTGACACTGTAAACATCTTCTGCTGAAAGCTTAAAGCCCATTTGCGACATCTCCTCGATATTGTATTTTTGGAGCAGGGAAGGAATCCACATTCCCTCTTTGGCAAACAAACAGGTTGAAGTAACGGTAAAAACAAGAACGATGAAAATTTGACGTAGCATTTTAATCAATTTGGTATTTATAAATCAGAACTTTATTAACTCTTCGTACAACCGTTGAACAGGAAGTCCCATTACGTTGAAATACGACCCTTCGATTTTTTCGATCGCAATGTAACCAATCCATTCCTGAACGCCATACGATCCTGCTTTATCGTACGGGTGGTAGTTTTTGAGGTAGTAATCAATCTCATCATCCGTCAAATCTTTGAAATAGACATCGGTCGAAGCTGAAAAGGCAACCTGCTTCTCTTTGGTGGTCAGGCAAACTCCGGTAACGACCACATGCTTTTTTCCTGACAGTTGACGAAGCATCTTTGCAGCATGCTCATAATCATTGGGTTTTCCAAGAACGACGCCATCGATCCATACAATCGTATCTGCAGTAATGACCAACGTGTCACTTCGCAGTTCATTCAGAAACGGTTCAGCCTTTAGTTTTGCGAGGTAAACCGGAATCTCTTCCATAGGCAATCCTTCAGGGAAAACTTCGTCAACCTCATGAATAATCACCTCGAACGGCACATCTAATCCTCCGAGTAACTCCTTTCTTCGCGGCGATTTTGAGGCGAGTATTATTTTATAATTGGTAATCATTGATATTCAGTATTAAATGTAAATTGTTCCCTGCTCATTGTTCCCTGCTCATTGTTCCCTTAGAATAGGTTCCAGTCCATTGTTTCACAATTAATCCACTTTCCTTGTGCACGTAACACCTGTTCGAGGACATCGCGGATACACCCTTCACCACCGTCTTTATCCGAAATGTAATGCGAAATCGCTTTGATCTCGGGAGCTGCGTCTCTTGGACAAACGGGTACTCCAACCACTTTCATTGCGGGGTAGTCGGGAAGATCGTCGCCCATGTACATTACGTCTTCTGTCTTCAGGTTGTTCTTTTCGAGAAAATCGTACAAACTTGGCAGTTTTTTCAACGACCCGGCATATAAATCTTTTATCCCTATTTTTTTACATCTGTTGATCACTTCAATCGTTTTTCCACCTGTTATAATACAAACCGGAAAACCAATTCTCACGGCATAAACCAATGCAAATCCATCTTTAAGGTTGGAGGTTCTGACCGTTTCTCCATCGGGAGAAAGAACCTGGGTTGCTTTGGATAAAACGCCATCCACGTCAAATACGAATGCTTTTACGTTCGTCAATTCTTCTTTAAAAAATGCCATTATTACTATTTATGTGATTGAATTATTCTTTCGCTGATTTGCTTGTACAAATTTTTCAGGTCAGGATGATTGGTGAGCATTGATAAGTGTTTGTCCATTACGATTGAATCGTTTCGGCTTGCGGGTCCTGTTTGTGATGAAGCGGGAGATTGGCTTGTTATTTTGGACGCCGTTTCGAGAATAAGTGGTTTGAGAATTTCGAAATCGATCCCTTTCTCCCGCAGCAATTCTTCGCCGATTGCATAAAAATGATTGACAAAATTACAGGCAAACACGGCAGCAAGATGGATTTGTTGCCGCTGTTCGGAATCAATAAATTTGATGTTTTGAGATATTGATTGTGCCAATTCTTTTAAAATATCCAGATTCCGGGATGAATTTGCTTCAATGCAAACTGGAACCTGGTCGAATTCAACCTTCTTGGAAATTGTGAAAGTTTGGAATGGATAAAATACACCATAGTTGTTACAATATGGAGCAAGAATATTCATCGGCGTACTTCCCGCGGTGTGGACAACTAACTTGTCATTCCAGTTGCGTTTTGAAAGCAATGAAGATATGGCAGTGTCACTTATAGCAACAATATAAATATCGGTATCTGAAGATATTAAAGATATTTCTGTTGTGTACGGACAATTAAGTTTTGATGCCAATTCCGAGGCACTTTTCTGCGTCCGCGACCAAACCTGCCCTATTTGATGTCCTTTTTCTGCCAGCGCCAGTCCCAATTGAGTGGCCAGATTTCCTGCTCCTATTAAACAAATTCTCATTCGCTCCTGAATTTTTTACAAAAATATCTTTAAAAGATTACTTTTCCACCAAAATTGACCGAATCCTGATTGTTTGCAATATACAAATTCAGTCCAACAGAAACGGTGCACTAAGTGATCCCATCATCTAATCTTTAGAATTTAATAACCTGAATCCTGTTTTTCAATCAGCGTTGAAACCGACTATAAACGTCATAGATCCGGGTTCTGCAAGGAAAATATTCCATAGGGATGAACATTTCACTGCGTTATTTAGTTATTGGCTTCGGATGAGTGATCATGCACAAACGGATTGATCCGAAAAAGTGTACTGAATGACTTCTTTGTAATCTTTACGATTTAATAACGTTAAAATGTTGCAAAACGCAAACAACTATTCTCGAAATACCGGACAATTGAAAAATAAACTTAAATTTGCTCACCTAAATACAAACTAAATATTATTCTCAAATTAATACTTTAATTATGACCAAGTACGTTTACACATTTGGCAATGGACAGGCCGAAGGCGGAGCAGAGATGAAAAATTTGTTAGGAGGAAAAGGTGCTAACCTTGCGGAGATGAACCTGATCGGAGTTCCGGTTCCTCCGGGATTTACGATCACCACCGAAGTCTGTACGGCTTTCAATGCGCAAGGTAGTCTTGCAGCTTTTGAAATGATCAGTCAAGACGTTAAAAAAGCGGTGGCTTATGTTGAGGTGCTGACCGGAACTAAATTTGGTTCAAAAGACAACCCATGTTTGCTCTCTGTTCGCTCGGGCGCAAGGGCTTCGATGCCAGGTATGATGGATACCATTCTAAACCTTGGACTTAATGACCTTGCTGTAGATGGAATTGCCAAAAAATCAGGTAATGAACGTTTTGCATGGGATTCATATCGCCGTTTTGTTCAGATGTATGGTGATGTTGTGCTGGGATTAAAGCCTCATAGCAAAGAAGATATCGATCCTTTTGAAGAGATCATCGAAACGATGAAAGAGGAACTTGGAATTAAGCAGGATACCGAATTTACAGTTATTGATCTTAAAAAATTGGTTCTTCGTTTCAAACACGCTGTTTTAACGAAGACAGGTAAAGAATTTCCTTCCGATCCATGGGAACAATTATGGGGCGCAATTGGCGCTGTTTTCGAAAGTTGGATGAACGACCGCGCTATTTATTACCGCAAACTCAACAATATTCCTGTTGAATGGGGAACTGCTGTAAATGTGCAGGCCATGGTTTTTGGAAATATGGGAAATAACTCAGCGACTGGTGTTGCTTTCACGCGTGACGCTTCAACGGGTGAGGATATTTTCAATGGCGAGTACCTGATTAATGCCCAGGGCGAAGATGTGGTTGCGGGTATCCGTACACCCCAGGAAATTACGCTTGAAGGATCACATCGTTGGGCTTCGCTTCAAAATGTAACCGAAGAGGTTCGCGCAGCTAAATTTCCTTCTCTCGAAGAATCGATGCCAACTGCGTATGCCGAATTGATGGAGATTCAGCAGAAACTTGAAAATCATTATCATGATATGCAGGACATTGAGTTTACCATTCAGAATGGCAAGCTCTGGTTGCTGCAGACGCGTAACGGAAAGCGGACAGGTGCAGCAATGGTGAAAATGGCGGTGGATATGCTGGCCGAAAATTTTATCGATGAAAAGACAGCACTTATGCGTGTTGAACCTAACCGATTGGACGAATTACTTCATCCGGTTTTTCAAACTGAAGCACTTCAATCAGTAAAAGTCATTGCCAAAGGGTTGCCGGCATCGCCGGGTGCTGCCACAGGTCAGATTGTATTTTTTGCAGATGAAGCTGCAAAATACGAAAATTCGATTCTTGTCCGCATCGAAACATCTCCCGAAGATCTTGAAGGAATGGTTTTGGCAAGAGGAATCCTTACTGCGCGTGGTGGTATGACTTCTCATGCGGCAGTTGTTGCACGTGGAATGGGTAAATGTTGCGTGTCGGGAGCCGGCAGTATGCGGATCGACTATAAAACAAGGACATGTGAAGCTTCAGGCAAAAAATATAACGAAGGCGACTGGATTTCGTTGAACGGATCAACTGGCGAAGTTTACGAAGGAAAAGTGAAAACTCAGGAGGCTGCATTAAGTAATGATTTCGCAAAATTGATGGAACTGTCTGACAAGTACACACGCATGAAAGTGCGTACCAATGCAGACACACCTAAAGATGCAGCAATAGCGCGTAATTTTGGTGCTAAAGGTATTGGTCTTTGCCGTACAGAGCATATGTTCTTCGAAGGTGAAAGAATTAAAGCGATGCGCGAAATGATTTTATCTTCTGATGTTAAAGGTCGTAAATTAGCATTGGCTAAATTATTACCATATCAGCGTTCTGACTTTGAAGGAATTTTTGAAGCGATGGCAGGATATGGCGTTACGGTTCGTTTACTTGATCCACCATTACATGAATTTGTACCTCACCAACAGGCTACACAAAAAGAACTTGCCTCTGAAATGGGCATTTCTATCGAACAGATACGTCAAAAAGTTTCAGAATTGGAAGAGTTTAACCCAATGTTAGGTCACCGTGGGTGTCGTTTGGGAATTACCTATCCTGAAATTACCGAGATGCAGGCACGTGCAATCATCGAAGCTGCAATGAACCTGAAAGCCAAAGGTGTTGATGCACGCCCTGAAATCATGGTGCCATTAATTGGAACTGTTGCTGAATTTAAAAACCAGGCCGACATTATCAATACAACCGCCGAACAGGTTTTTGCTGAACGTGGTGACAGGATCGAATATCTTGTGGGTACAATGATTGAAGTTCCGCGTGCTGCCCTCACAGCTGAAGGTATTGCCAAAGAGGCACAGTTCTTCTCTTTCGGAACGAATGACCTTACGCAAATGACCATGGGATTTTCGCGCGACGATGCCGGTAAATTCCTGCCCGCTTATCTTGAAAAAGGAATCCTTAAACAAGATCCTTTCCAGGTGCTCGATCGTCATGGTGTTGGTCAGTTGGTTCAAATGGCCGTTACCAAAGGTCGTTCTACACGTCCCGACATTAAATTGGGAATCTGTGGCGAACATGGTGGCGAACCAAGCTCTATCGAATTCTGCGATATGGTTGGTCTTGACTATGTAAGCTGTTCGCCATTCCGCGTGCCAATTGCACGACTGGCTGCTGCGCAGGCAAATCTTAAAAAGCAATAAGGCTATTTTGATATTTTGTATTTGAAAAAAGGTGCTTCGGCACCTTTTTTTGTGAGTTTAAACCTCCCTAACCTCCCCCGACACTGCCACAGGAGGGGAGTTGGAAACGTTTCAACCTTTTCGGATATTCAGGTAGTTTTTTATCTTCTGAGCGACCTGACCTGGAGCGTTGAGCACTTCATCATTTGTAAACCTGATTACTTCGTAACCAAATTAGCTGTAATATATCCGGGTTTTTGGACCCCACCCCAGCTTTCCCCAGTGTGGAGGGAATCAGCTTCACCGGATGTAGCCGGCTTATTGACTTCATTCAAGCTCTCTGTAGTTGGGAGTGAGTTAGTTTCAGTAATAATAACTGATTTATTAGTATCAAAGTCTATTCCGGAATATTTTGGGAGTCAGCTTCATTCGCAGTAAATGACTCATTAGAGTGACGTTGTGCACCATTTTTATTCTATTTGAAAATTCGAATTCTCAGTAATTCCATAATCAAATCGACCGGAAGATACTTTTATTACTTTACCATTCAAATCATTAACTGAGAAACCGAATGTCCCTGAGAGTATGATTTTGGAAGATAAACTCTCAAAACGGACATTCTTAAAATAAATCTGTCCAATTCCTCTGTTGTTATAACTGGTTGGATTGTAATTTTCAATGTAATATCCGGTATTTTTTATTCCATCAAGTTGTATCTTTTGTCCTTTTAAAACCACTAACTCTCCAAAACTGGTAATATTGAAACCTGTCAGATGAAACTCAATGGATGAACTTTTTCCCAAAGTGTTCCCGGAAAATTTAAACATAAGACTATCGTTCTCATGCGAGGCTGTGATAAATGGTTCATTGTAAGTATAAGGAAACCCTATTTTAACGATTGATTCCCAGATATTATCATTAATGAAAGCACCAGCAACATTATTCCCTTCTTCCGTATATTTTGGAATCCTCGGGTCAATTGGGTCTGGTATAAATATTCCATCGCAAGCAATTACTAACAGGAATATTACTACGAGTAGTTTGCTATTTGTATATTGATATCTTCTCATGGTACAAATTAAATTTAATTCCGATCGATAAACATATGTTTTTCAAGTCGTGTATTTCATTTTTAAAATTTCCCAGATCATCAATTTCATTGTAATCAAGCAATGGAAGTAAACCATAGGTAATTCTCGAAAAACAACTGAATCTTTCGCTGCTAAAGCAATTTACACCAATTACCAGACCCAGGTCAAACCCGTTGTAGGTATTTAATCCTTGCTTGATATTGGTTGAAATTAATTTACTCAATTCAACACCTGTTTGTATTGAAAATTGCTTTGAAAGTGAATAGTTTACCAAAACAGGCAATGACAAATAGTTGAACCTGAATGAATAATTTTTTTCAAAATCTTGCTGATATCCTTTTTGAGTAAAATCCAGTTCATTGAGAATTGATATATTTTTGAATTTCTTAAAAGGATAGTATTGAATGGAGACTCCAAAATTATAGCCAACAATTGGCTTTTTGTTTTCAAGATATACATTGCTTCGAATGTTTGAATAATTGCCACCGGCAATAAACGCAATTTGAGCTTTAGACTTTTCATGGCACATAAATGTCAAACTAATAAAAATGAGAATCTGAAAAGGAAGTTGGGCGAAATGATTTATTTTTGGTTTGCTCATTTATATAAGTTATTGCTTGTCAGTCTTTCTAATAGGGTATACGTCGTCCGCAGTTATATGCAGGTGGAAGTTTCCCGATGAACTTCCTACGAAGATTTGCTTTTCAAATTAATACTTTCCTGTCAACGAATCTGCCCCCCGGTTTTCGGGTATTTAATTGTGCATTCGTGTTTTTATGTTTTTTTAAATAAGTCATTTGAATCAATTGTCGATAAATTAGTATGGGCAGCGTCTATCTTGGTGACTATAATATAAATATCTAATGGCGAATGAATTATCATTTGAAATTTATTTAAAGTCAAAGAATCCAGAACCAGACCATTTTCGTTTATTTTCATCAAAATAGATTCCTGATTCTCGTTAGGGAAACCAATTGTCCCTTCAATTATAAAATTATTTGATTCACTGAAAATAATCTGATCAAACCAACTAAATGTTGGATAGACAAATCTTCTTGTCCATATTGTGTCTCCAATTTCATTCGTTCGCATCACCTGGCAATCTGTAATTTGGGGTAATGTTCTGCCCGCTCTCCCAACAATGAGATATCCACCGTCCTTTAGCTGTAATAAGTCATTCCCTCCTTCGAGCGAAGGATATTCGTTATGTTTGTAAATTTTACCCAGAAGCTCGTTTCCATTTGAATCATATGTTTTTAAAAATACCTGTTGAGATGCATTATAAGTCCCCGTAATTGCAAATCCGCCATTTGAAGTAGAAACTATCTGGATTGGAGAGTATTTATTATCGCCGAAATTCTTTGTCCACTGACGATTGAAATTTTTGTCAAGTTTTAATGTTACGCCATGTCCGAATAAGACATAACCTTCATCATCTGTTCGAAGTACATTTGATGTAGGCATATTTTCAAACTTATAACTATGGATTTGTTCACCTCGTTGATTTAATACAAATACCAAAGTTGAAGACCATACAACATCTCCGCCTTCTGCAATAGATCCAATGCAAACATATGACCCATCGTTTCTTTGAAATGCCTTAACAATATTTATTGAATAAAATGAGGATCCCCATCCTGATCCAAAAACAAGATTTCCCCAGTCGTAGTTATTTTTTGTCCATTCGATATTAAGATTCTTATCGGTTTTAATCAAAGTGTATTTTCTGTCGGAAGAACCGGAAATAAAAAGTCCATTGTCGTTCGTAAAAGATATGTTGTCAATATTATCTAATTGAAAAGTCTTGCTGGAAGGAGTTCCATTGAGCGAAGTTTCATCGAATTTACCTTTGCATCCAAATATCAGGAATAAAACCAGAATTATCAGCAGATTTTTTGCTTTCATAAGATTAGTTTTTCTTAAAGATGAAATTCATTGAACTAAGGTTGCTTACATAACATGACGCATAACTTGTTAACATCCCAAAGTTATTCTACTTTTTCAGCAAAAATAGTTACTCCGTTTTTGTAATCTGCCTAATCGGCACCAATTCCAGTTTTCTAAATTCAACTTCAGAGCCTTCAGCTTGTACGGCAATCTGGCCACGGGTGGCGGTACACTTGGTTCCGAAATTTACAAGTGTATCGTTTACCCATACTTTTATCGTGTCGGCCACACATTCAACAACCATTTTATTCCATTGGCCAACGGGTTTTTCTGAACCATCGGTGAGGTTCGGGATGCGGCGCTGTTTACCTTCTGTAATCCCCCACTCCGCTATTGGACCGCGACGGGCTTCCATGTCGGGCACAACAATATCCTGAACAATGCACCAAAAGTCACCGGCATTTTCGTGCAGCATCTGTACTTCGATCGATTTCGGGAACGTTCCGTACAACGCCCGCGGTGTGGATGCGTGTACCAGCAGTCCGCAGTTTCCAGGGACGCCGGCAAAACGGTATTCGGCAACAATCCGGTAATTCTGGTAAACAGAGTCGGTAATCAGGTGGCCTACGGGTGTGCCAAGACTCACCAGCATCGAATCGCGAACGATAAACGGGTTAATGGTGTCGGGATGCTGGTCCATCGCCGGAACATCAACATGCCAGCCGGTTAAATCGACGCCGTTAAACAACGATACAGGTTTTGGTTTTTCGGGAGTTGTGCAGGCAAACAAGGTTGCCATCATCAGAATTGTGAAAGTCAGGTTTTTCATACGTAAATAATTTGTTTTTGCTTAAGACTAAATGCGATTATAGTAAAGTATGATTGCTCCGGAGTTAAAGATTTTTGTCTTTAAAAGTTTAAAAATACTCCTTTCATTTATCTTTTCAAACAATGGCAAACCACTTCCTGCAACAACCGGGTGAATACAAATTTGGTATTCATCAATCAAATGATGTTTCATTAACTGTATAATTAAACTCCGGCTGCCTACAAAAATGTCTTTACTCCCGCCATTGCAGGATTGTTTGAGTTCTAAAACTACATCTTCAATTGCTCGGTTTGCCAACTTTGCACTTTTCCATTCTACATTTTTCAGCGTGTGTGAAAAAACAATTTTTGGAATCTTGTCCATAATTAAAGCAAATTCGTCCATTGCTTTGTTACCGGTAGGATTTTCCAGCACCGTTCGCCAATATTCCATTAGTTGAAATGTTATCCTCCCGTATAGCAGGATGTCTGCTGTCTTTAACAGGTCAGCGTAATGTTGATGTATTTCATCATCCGGAATTATTGCCGTGTGGTCACAAAACCCATCAAGTGTCATATTGATTGCTGCAATTATCTTTCTCATATCTTGTCTTTTATTGTCATCCATTATTGATTATTTGCAAATAACATACAATGATTGCTAATGTTCAGCGAATACATGCAGGGCAGGTGTTTCCCGATGATTATCTTACGAAGTGCAGCTTTTCGAAGACTAATTTCAAGTCAACAAAGCACCGAAAGCCTACTTGCCGGGTATTTTACTGTTGTAGGCCGTATTTGCTTATTCAATTAACGAAGTTTATTATACCTTTTTGCTTCTAAAAAATATATACGCTATTCGATAGGATTACCAGAAATCGATTTGTTCCGCCGACAAACAGAGATGGACTGTTTAACTCAAAATCTATAATTTACTGCCAAAATAACTACTTATCAGTACCGATTGAACTTTCATTTTTATCATCATTTGAATTTTTCTCAAGTAGTAATTTAGGTTGATTACATTCAATAGAATAGGAATTTTTAGTATTGAACAATTGATTAATATTCCCATAATTAATATTAATCGAAGTATTTTCGATTACTTCTGTTGCTTCTTCTAACTTCTGTTTTGCTTCATTTAAACCAACTACTCCTGTAATACCTCCTGCAAGAGAACCAAGTGCACCAAGTACGAATATTGTTTCTCTGAGTTTTCCAAATATTAATGACCAATTTGAATTTGATTTGTCAATTTCATCTAATGCCTTTTTTAAATATTCAATAATTGATTTTTTCGATTTATCAGATAGAGTATCATTTTTATCAATCAATTCAATCGCATCTTTAATTAATTTTTTGGCATATTTTTTATTTGATATGTTCGGGTTGTAAAAACCTTCAAGTTCGATCGTAGCTTGTTCTTTACTGAAGTCTTTAATTGAATTATACACTAAAACAACTTGATTATAAATTTCATAAAAAACATTCTCTTTGGACTTTTTTTCTCCTCCTTTAAGTTGGACAATTCTTTTTTGGTATTTAATAGGATGTAAAACTTTTTGAATCATTGGAATATCAGCTCTCATCTCACTATACTTTGAAGATTCATTAGCAAGATCCAAAAATCTCTTAATAGACAGTTTTAGTTCTCCAGTATCAGCGCCTAAGTATCTCGCACAGTTAATGTATTTGTTCATTATCCCATTGAAAGGAATTACAGAATCATAATCAAAGTTTAAATCCTTAAATATGATCAAATAGTCCATTATTATCTTGAATATTCTATCAATAGCGTCTTTTTCTTTAATATCTATATTTAAAAATTCAATTAATTCTTCGTTTGATTTAAAATCCATATAATTAATTTTTATTTCATAAAACTCATTCTGTTTCAGTTTACACTTTAATATGCCCTACAACGTCCGAAACAATATGCAGTTGGGAATTGCGGGTTGCATTCCTGTCGAACCCCACCGCCGTAGTTGCTGGCTGTGAACTTTGTTGTCCACATCGAAACCCCAATTGATATATAGTTTTTGTTGTGTGCTGGCGTTGTTTCCTTTTAAATCGTCTTTAGTTTAAAGGTGGTAAATTCTTATCACATCTCTGAGCATTTGAATGTGCCAATACTCGACCAACTGAAGTTATTTGAATACTAAAAGACAATTTGTCCCACCAGTCTCTAAGTTTTTTTAAATTAGGTAGCTTATCCCATTCGACCATAAATTGTGTTATATTTTTTTGTTTTATAGCACTATCCTGTTTATATAGGTCATAAATAGATTTTAATGCAGTCTTTTGAGTTTCGTTTAACGGAATATTGAGAATTGAAAGTTGACCATTCTGAACATTCTGTCCTTGTAAATAAGTAGAATCGACTTGCTCCCTATTTTGAATATCCATTCTCACAAAATCAGAATTTAGCGCGTGAGCTACTAATATATTTTGGGGTAATCCATTATTTTCAAGTAAGTCAAGAGCTTTATTGTAGTTTTCTGACTCTTTTTCAATACCTAACTCTAAATAACCAGCTAGCATTTCTGGATAAATCTTTTCAATTTTTTTTAAACTTCCAATTGAGTTTATTCGAATGGCATCTAAAATATCTAAGTGGTCTAACCAATCATTACCGACAGGTAGGTTTCCATAAATAATTTTTCCAAATAAATCATTCAATATTTTAAGTCCTTGAATAATTTCTCCACTTGCAGGTCTAAAAAACATAACAGAATGAAAAACAGTTAAGCCAAGTAAAGCATCATCAGAAATTTTGTCAACTATTTCAACTGCTCGGCAAATACCTGCTCTCGTAACTCTATTCTCTCCTTTTTGAAACCTGTGTAATAATAATTCAGCAAGAAGGTCATAATCTGCTGGTCTTTCAGTAGAAGCTGCTGTCTTTTGTGCTTCAACTAGTAAGAGTTGAAAACTTGGGTCAGAGAATGCCTCTAACGCTCCATCTACTGCTTCCATTTTAGGCATAAGTCTACTTTCAAATGCAGTAACTCTTGAAGTTGCAATTTCAAATGCTTCTCGAGAATATTCTCTTCTTAATTGCAAGTTCATTTCTTGATAAATTTCCCTTGCTCTTTTCTCATCAATACCAACATTGATAATCATGGTTTCAGCTTGTAATTGCTGTGCTCCACTTCCAGCTTTTTGAATTTGTTTATCTGTCATTAAAATCTCTCCCAATTTGCATTTGTGAAGAATTATCTCCTGCTTTTTGATTTTGTTTCGTTGTAGTCTTTTTATTTATACCAAATTTATAGCCTACAGCTCCACCTGTAATTAAACCTACAATTAAGGTTAAAATTGCTGTTCCTAATCCACTAAAAAACCAATCCATAATTATATTAATTTATATCAGTTGAATATTTTGCTTTTACTCGTTTTACGCTTGCACACAAATAGTACATAGCATCAAGCTTATAGTACTTTTCTGAGTCTTTGTCTATTTTCAATCCGCTCTGCTTGTTCATTATATGTTAGGTGTTAGTTGTAGTATTATGACAAAAATAGCAGATATTTCAATGCATAAACTATTTATTGTCTTTATTAATTCTTTTATATCGAATAGCCAAAGAAGTGTGACACTTCAAATATATGCTTTCCGATCAACTGTACACCGAAAACCTGTCGCCTGATATTTTGCTTTTGCAACCGTACTTTATTTTATATGGACATTCGTCTTGATGTATTGCTCAAGTGCATCTGTATTTTCGATATCATCTACTTGTCTTCGCAGATTGTTTTTTAGTTTTATAACCAGGAATTTGTGGCTGAATCTTTGTTTAATTTTCAGCGATTCCACTTCTTTCAACAATATTTCATTTCTGACCGACTTTATAAGAAACCAGGAAAGCAATAGAACACCTAACAAACCCAGTATTGATCCATACCAATAATTAAATTGATCTCCAGTTTGAATAGATCTCACAAAACTTCGAATAACGTAAATTGTGGTCAAAAGAAGTAAAAACACCCACATCCATTTTTGTTTTTTAGCATTGTCTTTTATGCTGATTTTGTCTGCATCGAATAGGATTTCACCTTTTAAAAGTTTGAAAGTCTGGCTCATACTGTATTTTATTTTGGTTGTTAACTTGTTTATATACTCAATAGACCTTTCCCTTTATGCCACCGAACCGTATTGTTTAGTTGTAACGCTGTTGCTTATTATTTATGTAAACGTACATAATTTTTCATAATTCAAGGTCATTCTGCAGAAATATTATTTTTTTACAATCATCCATAAAAAAACCATCAGCTTCCGGAGACTGACGGGATTTTTAGCAATAAACCCTTCGAGGGTCTCCGACCGCTCGAAGGGTAGTGGATTCGATCGAAGGGTATTGAGATTGCTCTGCCATCGATCGGTAATCTCTATTGGTCTGCATTCCTGATTAATTGATAGTAGAAACCAATGCTGCGCATGAAATCACTGATTTTAACCCTTTCATTCAGACCATGAATTCGGGCCATATCTTCTGAGGTGACAACGATGGGTGCAAACTTGTAAATATTCTTGCTGATATCACCAAATTTTCGGCTGTCGGATGAAGCAAGCATTAGTGTTGGCGCGACAATCACTTCCGGAAACACCTGACTGATGGTGG
>Ga0209724_1001898_pt1 | contig 18431 bp, 16 predicted proteins | sample grotaG_FD_184143 | JGI IMG/M metagenome (GOLD analysis project Ga0209724, IMG submission 184143) | Glacier valley bacterial and archeal communities from Borup Fiord, Nunavut, Canada, to study Microbial Dark Matter (Phase II) -... | ecosystem: Environmental > Aquatic > Freshwater > Ice > Glacier ...
GTGTTGATCTGCGCCATCGCCGCGTCGACCAGCGGATAGCCGGTCGTGCCGCTGCACCACGCGGCGAAGCGCGCATCGCCGTCGGCACCGTCCTGCCAGCGGATGCGATCGAACTGCGGCTTGAAGGCGGCGCCTGCGCAGAGGTCGGGACGGTGATGGAGGATCTGGAAGTAGAAGTCGCGCCAGATCAGCTCCGACAGCCAGGTGTCGGCGCCCTTGCGCTCGGCCGCGTGCTGCGCGCGGTCGATGGCGCTGCGGGCGAGCGCGCGGATCGAGATCGTCCCGAAGCGCAGATGCACCGACAGGTACGACGTGCCGCGCCGGCCGGGAAAGTCGCGCTGGACGTCGTAGTCGCCCATGCGATCGGCGAATCGCTCGAACAGGCGGTGGGCGCCGGACATTCCCGGCGGCAGGTCGATGTCCGCGAGGTTGGTCTTCGCGAATCCCATCGTGTCCAGCGACGGGATCTCCTGCGCGAGCGCGGCGGGCACCGCGGCGAGATGGCGCGCATGGCGTTCGACCGGATAGGCCGACACGCAGGACGGCGTGACCTGGTCGAGCCACGCGCGCTTGTACGGCGTGAATACGGAGAACGGCGTGCCGCCCTTCGTCAGGACCTCGTCCTTCTCGAAGATCACCTGGTCCTTGAACGCGAAGAACGCGCGGCCGTCGCGCGCGAGCGCCCGGGCGACGTCGGTGTCGCGCGCGACCGCCGCGGCTTCGTAGTCGTCGTTGACGAACACCGCGTCGACCTCCAGCGCGGCGGCGAGCTCGGGAACCAGGTCGCGCGCGCGCCCGTGGCGCACGATCAGCCGCGCGCGATGTCCGTCGGACGCGTCGCGCAGGGCATCGGACAGCTCGACGACGCTGTCGCGGATGAACTCGACGCGACGGTCCTGCTTCAGTCCGAGGGCCAGCAGCGGTTCCAGGATCTCGGTGTCGAAGACGAACAGGCACCACACCTCGCGACAGGCGCGCAGTGCCTGGTACAGCGCGGCGTGGTCCGCCACGCGCAGGTCGCGGCGGAACCAGACCAGGCCGCGTTGGTGTTCGGGTTCGTGCGTCGTCATCGGACCTTGGGGGGAGAAGGGGGCGGGGAGGGGCGTCGATTGTGCCGACCCCACCCGGCGTTTACAATGCGGGCATGTCCGATCACGATCTCGCGGACGGCCAGACGGATGGGACCGAACGGGGCGGCAAGTCCCGCTCGAACGCAGGTTCCGGAAACCCATCGAACCCGTCGACGCTCAGTCTCGCCAACCACTTCCTCATCGCCATGCCCAGCATGGCGGACTCGCGCTTTTCCGACACCGTCGTCTACCTGCTCGAGCACACGCCCGAGCGGGCGATGGGCGTGGTGATCAACCGGCCCACCGACCTGACGCTCGAGAAGCTGTTCGAACGCGTCGACATGAAGCTCGAGATCGCGGTGCTCGGCGCGCAGCCGGTCTGCTACGGCGGCCCCATGGCCACCGACCGCGGCTTCGTGCTGCACGACCAGTCCGATGTCGAGTACGGCTCCACGCTCACCGCGCAGGGCGATCACGGCAGCGGCCTGTCGCTGACCACGTCGAAGGACGTGCTCGAGGCGATGGCCGACGGCCGCGGTCCGAGGCACGTGATGGTCGCGCTCGGCTACGCGGGCTGGGACGCCGGCCAGCTCGAGAGCGAGATCGCGCTCAACGCTTGGCTCACCGTGCCGGCCGATCCCGCGGTGGTGTTCGACGTGCCGCATGCGGACCGCCGCAACTCGGCGATCCACCTGCTCGGCTTCGATCCGGCGATGCTGTCGGGCGAGGCCGGACATGCCTGACCGCGCCATCGTTGCCTTGATCGACCGACCTTGAGCGAGACCGTCCTCGCCTTCGACGTCGGGGCGCGGCGCATCGGCGTCGCGGTGGGCAATACCCTTCTGCGACAGGCGAGGCCCGCGGCGATCGTCAACGTCGGCGATCGGGACGAGGGCCTCGGCGCCATCGACAAGCTGGTCCGCGAATGGCAACCCGAGCGGCTGGTGGTCGGCATCCCGCTGCCGCTCGAGCCGCCGGATGCAACGAAGAAGCCGAGTCCTGCGTTCGCGCGCTGCGAGCGTTTCGCCACGCGCCTCGGCCAGCACTTCAAGCTGCCGGTCGAGCGCGTCGACGAGCGCTACAGCTCGATCGACGCCGACCAGCTCCATCGCGACCGTCGCCAGGCCGGACTGTCGCGGCGCGCGAAGGCGCTCGACGACGTCGCGGCCGAAGTGATCCTGCAGCGCTGGTTCGACGCGCTGCCATCGACCCTCTGATATGACCGATCCCGCGGGCCATCGCTCGACCAGCACCGCGCCCGATGCCGAGGCGCTGTACGCGACGCTCAAGGCCCAGCTCGCTGCGCACGTCGCGTCGAGTGGTCTGCGCGAGCCCCGCATCGTCGGCATCCACAGCGGCGGCACGTGGGTCGCCGAGCGCCTGCATCGCGACCTCGGCCTTTCGGGGACGTCGGGTGCGCTGGACATCTCGTTCTATCGCGACGACTTCCATCGCATCGGGCTGCACGGCCAGGTCAAGCCGACCGAGATCGACTTCGAGGTCGCCGGGGCCGACATCCTGCTGGTCGACGACGTGCTGTACAGCGGTCGCACGCTGCGCGGCGCGCTCAACGTGCTGTTCGACTTCGGTCGACCCGCACGCGTCGACCTCGCGGTGCTGGTCGACCGCCAGACGCCGGACGCCGATGCCCGCGAGCTGCCGATCTTCGCGCGCTGGTCGGGCGCCCGCCTGAGTCTGGCGCGCGACGACGAGTTCGTGCTGTCGCAGGACGGCGAACGGTTGCACTTCGCCATCGCGAAGACCGGAAGCTAGGCGCGATGCTCAACCCCCAGCTCAACCGCGACGGCAGCCTGCGCCATCTGCTGTCGATCGAAGGCCTGCCGCGCACGCTGATCACGCACATCCTCGACACCGCCGCGGGCTTCGCGGGCTTGGTCGATCCGCGCCGCGAAGTCAAGAAGCTGCCGCTGCTGCGCGGACGCAGCGTGTTCAACCTGTTCTTCGAGAACTCGACCCGCACGCGCACGACCTTCGAGATCGCGGCGGCGCGGCTGTCGGCCGACGTCATCAACCTCAACGTCTCGGTGTCGTCGACCAGCAAGGGGGAGTCGCTGCTCGACACGATCGACAACCTGTCGGCGATGCATGCCGACATCTTCGTGGTGCGGCACTCGCAGAGCGGCGCGCCGTACCTGATCGCGAAGCACCTCGACAAGTCGCGCGGCGTCGACGAGCCGGCTCACATCCACGTCGTCAACGCGGGCGACGGACGCCACGCGCATCCGACGCAGGGACTGCTCGACGCGTACACGATCCGCCATTACAAGCAGGACTTCACGAAGCTGCGCGTCGCGATCGTGGGCGACGTGCTGCACTCGCGCGTCGCGCGCAGCGACATCCACGCGCTGACCACGCTCGGCGTGCCCGAGGTCCGCGTGATCGGCCCGCGCACGCTGCTGCCGAGCGGGCTCGAGCAGATGGGCGTGTCGGTCTACACCGACATGAAGAAGGGCCTCGACGGCGTCGACGTCATCATGATGCTGAGACTGCAGAACGAACGCATGAACGGCGCGCTGCTGCCGTCCGCGCACGAATACTTCAAGAGCTACGGCCTCACCGCCGAGAAGCTGGCGCTGGCCGCGCCGGACGCGATCGTGATGCATCCGGGCCCGATGAACCGCGGGGTGGAGATCGAGTCGTCGGTGGCCGACGGCGCGCAGAGCGTGATCCTGCCGCAGGTCACCTTCGGCATCGCGGTGCGCATGGCCGTGATGAGCATCCTGGCGGCCGCATGAACCCGACCGGACCCGCCCCATGAGACTCGCGATCCGCCACGCATGAGACTCGCGATCCGCCACGGCCGCGTCGTCGATCCCGCGACCGGCATCGACGCGCCGCGCGACCTGCTGATCGCGGCGGGCCGCATCGTCGGCATCGTCGCGCCGGGCGACGGCGACGATTTCAAGCCGGGTCGCACGCTGGACGCGACCGGCCTCGTGGTCTGCCCCGGCCTCGTCGACCTCTCGGCGCGCCTGCGGGAGCCCGGCTCCGAATATCGCGCCACGCTCGAGTCCGAGATCGACGCGGCGCTGGCCGGCGGCGTGACGTCGCTGGTGTGTCCGCCCGACACCGACCCGCCGCTCGACGAGCCCGGCCTCGTCGAGATGCTCAAGCATCGCGCGCGCACGCTCAACCGCACCCAGGTGCATCCGCTCGGCGCGCTGACGATGGGTCTCGCCGGATCGGCGCTGACCGAGATGTCCGAGCTGCACGATGCGGGCTGCATCGGCTTCTCGCAGGCCAACGTGCCGATCGCCGACACGCAGGTGCTGCTGCGCGCGCTGCAGTACGCGCAGACCTTCGGCTTCACCGTCTGGTGGCGGCCGCAGGATGCCTATCTGGGCCGCGGCGGCGTGGCGGCCAGCGGCCCGGTCGCGGCGCGCCTCGGCCTGCCGTCGGTGCCGGCCAGCAACGAGACCGTCGCGCTGCTGACGCTGTTCGAACTGCTGCGCAGCTTCGGTCGCGAGCAGGGTGCGAGCGTGGCGCCGCGCGTCCATCTGTGCCGGCTGTCGTCGGCCGGTGGCGTCGCGCTGGTCCGCGCCGCACGGGGCGAAGGACTGCCGGTGACCTGCGATGTCGGCGTCCATCACGTGCACCTCACCGACATGGACATCGGCTTCTTCGACGCGCAGTGCCGCATCGACCCGCCGCTGCGCGGCCAGCGCGACCGCGAGGCGATCCGCGCGGGTCTGCTCGACGGCACCATCGATGCCGTCTGCTCGGACCACACGCCGGTCGACGACGATGCGAAGCTGCTGCCGTTCGGCGAGGCCGAACCCGGCGCGACCGGCCTCGAACTGCTGCTGCCGCTGGTGCTGAAGTGGGCCGACGAGGAGCGCCTGCCGATGGTGGATGCGCTCGCGCGCGTCACGCAGTGCTCCGCCGCGATCGTCGGCGGCGCGGTGCCCACCGGGCGCATCGAGGTCGGCGGGATCGCGGACCTGTGCCTCTTTGCGCCCGACGAGCGTTGGATCGTCTCGCCGGCGACGCTGAAGAGCCAGGGACGCAACACGCCGTTCACCGGCTACGAACTGAAGGGCCGCGTGCGGGCCACGGTCGTCGGTGGCCTCGTGGTGCACGAGGTCCGCGACTGAAGCCGATCCGCGTGCCGCGGGCGACATGACGTCCAGGGTCCGTCTCGCCTTCACGGTCGTCCGGATCGTGACGCACATCCTGCTGGCGGCGTTCCTCGTCGCGACCGCGTTCCCGTTCCTGCCGGCCGAGCGCCATCGTCGCCTGGTGCGCTGGTGGTCGCGCGGCGTGCTGCGGATCTTCCGCATCGACCTGCGCGTGATCGACCACGCGACCGACCTCCACGTGCACCAGGCGATGCGGCCCGGGGGCATCGGCGCGATGCTGGTGATGAACCACATCTCGTGGCTCGACATCTACATCGTCCACGCGACGCGCGCCGCGCGCTTCGTGGCCAAGTCCGAGATCTCGCGCTGGCCGCTGCTCGGCTTTCTCACCGACCGGACCGGCGCGATCTTCATCGAGCGCGGACGCCGTCATGCGGTGCGCGAGGTGAATCATCGGGTGGCCGACCTGCTGCGGTCCGGCGAGCTGATCGCCCTGTTTCCCGAAGGCACGACCAGCGAGGGCGACCGGCTGCTGCCGTTCCACGCGAACCTGATCCAGCCCGCGATCGACGCGGGCGCGCCGATCGTGGTGGCGGGGCTGCGCTATCGCGAGGTCGGTGGCGGCCCGACCACCGCGACGTCCTACGTCGGCGACACGACGCTGCTGGAATCGATCGTGCGCATCGCGCGCCACGGTCCGCTGGTCGCCGAACTGCATCTGATCGAGGCGATCGACGGTCGCACGACGACCCGGCACGCGGTGGCGCGTCGGGCGCGCGCCCGCATCGCGGCCACGCTGGAGCTGGAGGACGAGGCGCACGAGGTGCTCGAGGCGCTGTCGACCGTGGTCGTGTTGCCCGACGACGAGAACGTCATGCGCCCGGACGCTGCGCTTGCGGGCATTCGACCTGGAACACCGCTCGATCCTCGAGACGAATTGCTGTGAGGCGACCGCCCCATACGCAGCCGCTGTCGAGTCCGACCACGTCGTCGCGCACCATCAGGCCGAGCGTCGACCAGTGACCGAAGACGATCGCGGTCCCGCGCGTGCGGCGGGTCCCGATGTCGAACCAGGCCCGATAGCCGTGCGGTGGCGCCGGGAAGTTCGCGCCCGTCTCGGCCGGCGCGTCCTTCGCCTTGAAGTCGATGCGGTCGTCGTCGGCGCAGTAGCGTACGCGGGTCAGCACGTTGACGATCGCGCGCAGGCGGTCGAGGCCGGTCAGGTCGTCGCTCCATCGGTCGGGCTTGTTGCCGAACAGCGAAGCCAGCGTCGTGCGCCAGTCGTCGGCCCTCAGTGCGGTTTCCAGTTCCGCCGCGTGGCGCATCGTGGCGTCGGCGGTCCAGCTCGGCAACACGCCTGCGTGGACCATCAGCCAGTCGGTGCCCGCGACCGTCTCGCGATGGGCCATCGGCCGATGCCGCAACCAGTCGAGCAGTGCGTTCGCGTCGGGCGCGGAGAGCACCGCGTCGAGCGTGTCGCCGCGACCGGCCTTGCGGACGCCCGCGGCGACGGCGAGGAGATGGAGATCGTGATTGCCGAGGACCGCCGTCGCCGCGGGACCGAGCCCGATCACGCGGCGCAGCGCCCCCAGCGAGTCGGGGCCGCGATTGACGAGGTCGCCGACGATCCAGACGCGGTCGGCGGCCGCATCGAAGCCGATGCGGGCGAGCAGCGCGTCGAAGGACCCGGCGCAGCCCTGCAGATCGCCGATGACGTAGATGGACATGATGTGACGCGTGCTGAGCGCGGTGGACATGATGTGACGCGTGCTGAGCGCGAAGGGCGGGATCACCGTGGGACAATGCCGCGCCGCTCGCATGGCGCGATCCGTGCATGTCGACAGGCGCGTGCGACGCGGAACTATAGCGTGTCGATGCGTCGGTCCGCGATTCGATGGATGGCCATGACACCTCGGTTCCAGTTCCTCGTCGCTGCATGTCCTGAAGCCCCGCGTCGGACTGCTTCGGCGTCGGCGACCGCTTCTGCGTCCGCTCCGGTCGCATGACCAGCAGCCTGGGTATCCGCCTCGTCACGACGTTGCGCGCACTCGCCTCGCGCGCGCGGCCGCGCCGCCGTCCCGGCGCACCGGTGCGCCGCATCCTGGTGGCGCACTACCTGCTGCTCGGCGACACGATCCTGCTCGCGCCGCTGCTCAAGGCGCTCGCGATGCGCCATCCGCAGGCCGAGCTCGTGGTGCTCGCGCGGCCCGCGGTCGCACCGCTGTTCGAGGGCCGGCCTTACGGTGCGACGGTGCTGCCGTTCGATCGTCGCGATGCGGCCAGCCGTCGCCGCGTGATCGACAGCGGACCGTACGACCTCGCGATCGTCCCCGACGACAACCGCTACGCGTGGCTCGCCCGCGCGGCCGGCGCGCGCCACGTGGTCGGCTTCGCGGACGACCGGCCGGCGTGGAAGAACTGGATGCTCGATCGCGCGGTGCCGTATCCGGGCGAGCCGGCCGCCTGGGCCGACATGGCGGCGAGGTGCCTGCACGACGGCGTCGACGACGGGCCGGTCGCCCGCTTCGTCGCGGGCGAATGGCCGGCCCCTTCGCATGGGGCGTTCGCCCGACCGCAGACCCCCTACGCGGTGCTGCATGTCGGCGCCAGTACGCCGCTGAAGGCCTGGCCGGCGCCCCGCTGGCGGGCGCTCGCGGACCGGCTCGCGGCGGACGGACTGACGATCGCCTGGAGCGGCGGCGCGGCGGAACGCGCGGCCTTCGACGACGTGGGGCCGCGGGAGGGAGAGCTCGACTTCGTCGGACGGCTCGACCTCGCGCAACTCTGGCACCTGCTCGCCGGGGCGCGCGTGCTGGTGTGTCCGGACACGGGCATCGCGCATCTCGCCCGTATCGCAGGGGTCGAGACGCTGGCGCTGTTCGGTCCGGGGTCCACGGTGATCCACGGCCCGGGCGACTTCTGGGCCGACGCGCCGTTCGGGACGATCACGGTCGACGGTTTCCCCTGTCGCGATCAGCGCACCCTGTATCGCCGCGAGATCGCCTGGGTCCGACGCTGCGGGCGTCGCCACGACCCGTCGGTGGAGCCTGCGGGCCGAAGCGACCCCGCGGCGTGCAGTCGTCCTCTGTGCATGGAAGGCATCGAGCTCGCAACGGTCGTCGACCGCTGGTCGTCGATCCGCGAGGGCGACCGATGACGACCGGCGCACCGGCGCGCACCGGGCTCGCGGCGACCGACGGCTGGATCGACCGATCGATGGCGGTCGGCTGGTGGTGCGTCATGACGCTGCTGCCGATCGGCCACCTGACCGGACTGCGCAACACGGTCACGACGATCGTCGTCCTCGCGACCCTGGTCCGGTGCGGCCGGGACTGCTGGCGCGGACTGCCCGCCCGCTGGTGGGCGCTGGCCCTGCTCGGCTGGTGTGCGGCATCGATCGGCTGGTCGTCCGTCCCCGCGATCAGCTTCGGCAAGTGGCGCGTGGATCTGCTGCTGCCTCTTCTCGCGTACGCAGCGGCGTTCGGCTACGTTCGACGGACCGGTCGCGTGGACACCATCGTCGGCGGGACGATCACGGGGATGGTGGCGCTGGCGATGCTGTCGCTGCCGGCCTTGTTGCCGCCTTCCGTGGCGGCCGCCCTCGCGCAATTCGTCCGCACGGACGTGTACGCGACGGTTTCCAATCCGATGCCGGTCTGGTTCCCCGGCGTCGGCGACGCCAGCATGGCCGCCACGCTGGTCACCGTGGGCGTTCTGCTGGCGGCGCGCCTCGTGCCCGCGATGCGGCCGGGTCGCGTCGCCGCGGCGTGGGTGGTCGCCGGGCTGGCCATCCTGCTCGTCCTCGTGGCGATCAACAACCGCAACGCGACCGTCACGATCCCGATCGTCGTCCTGTTCGCCGCGTGGCTCGATCGCCGCCGGTCGAAGTCCGCTGCGGCGGGCGGGGGCCCCCGGCGGCATCGACGGGCCTTCGCGATGGGTGCGATCGCGGCGATCGCGCTGTTCGGCTCGCTCGCGCTGCTCGAGTCGGGTGCCCGGCAACGGCTGCAGCAGATGGGCACCGCGGTCGGGGACGGCGAGAGCGGGCTGGTCGTGCTGACCGGGCGCGATACCCGCCCGATGATCTGGGCCTACTACCACCAGCTCGCGTTGAAGCATCCGTGGATCGGCGTGGGGTTCGGCAGGACGGTCCCGGGCATCACCTATCGCACGCAGGACGACGGGCAACTCGCGCGCATCGAGGCTAACGCGTACGCCCATGCGCACAACGTGCTGCTCAACTGGTGGTTGCAGACCGGCGTCGTCGGCGTGGTCCTGCTGCTGGCGACGCTGGTCACGATCGTGGTGACCGCGTGGGCCCGCGCCGGGCCCGCGCAGTCGCGCCGTCGCGCCGCGAGCAGCACCGTCGTCGCGCTCGTCGCGGCGACGCTGTTGCGGAACATGACCGACGACTTCCTCATCTTCGGGATGGCGTCGATGTTCTGGATCCTCGTCGGCACCTTCGGCGCAGCGGGCCTGCGCGATGCGCGGACGGAAGACTTCTTCAGCGCGACCCGTGCCCCGTGAGCACGGTGCGGATCGTGCGGATGCCGATGACGAGATCGAGCGCGAACGACATGTGCTTGACGTAGAACAGGTCGAGCTCGAGCTTGATCATCGCGTCGGACAGGTCGGTGACGTGTCCCTGGGTGACCTGGGCCCATCCGGTGATGCCGGGCCGCACCAGGTGGCGGTAGGGGTAGTGCGGGATGTCGTTGAAGAAGCCCGAGGCGCTCGCGATCCATTCGGGCCGGGGCCCGATCAGGCTCATGGTGCCGCCGAGCACGTTGATCAGTTGCGGCAGCTCGTCGAGGCGGTAGCGGCGCAGGAAGGCGCCGATGGGCGTGATGCGCGATTCGTCGTGCCGTTCGACCGGCGCGGCCCCGTCGTCCGTCCGCGCGACGGGTGGCACGGGACGCATCGTGCGGAACTTGATCATGCGGAACAGCTGGCCGCCCTGGCCCACGCGTTCCTGCAGGAAGAGGGCGGGGCTGCGGCGATTCTCCAGGCGCAGCGCCAGCGCGATCGCCATCATCGGCAGCGCCAGGACGACCAGCAGCACGGTCGCGCCCGCCAGGTCCAGCGCCCGCTTGAGGACGCTGTAGATCACGCGCCCCGAAGAGTCGTCTAGGAAGCTGTCCTCGGTATGGCTCAAGGCCAGCCGGCCGGTCAGCAGCTCGTGGATGTGGTCCGCAGAATAGATGCGCGTGCCGCGCAGCTTGAGCTGCGTGATGATGCGCTGGAGCTCGCCGCTCTTGCGCGAGTAGCGATCGATCACCACGCCGTCGAGCTGCGTGAGCTCGTCGATCTCGCGGATCGGCAGCAGTTCGGCGCGCACGTGCGTGACCTGGACCGTGAGTGCTGCGCGCGCCGCCGTCAGCAGGTCGAGCACGTCGGGCTCGGGGACGCCGAGCTTGAGGACCAGCGTGCGCAGGTGGATGCGCAGGCCCACGAACAGCCACACGGTGATCAGGACGAAGGATCCGGCGACCGCGACCCGCGAATACGCCGAGTGGATCAGCGCGAACAGCACGAGCAGCGTCGCGAAGCAGGCGGCCGAGCTGAACACGACCCAGATCCCGCCCTCGGCCGCGGGGACATGGATGAAGCGGTCGATCGACAGGATCGTGGCGATCATCGCGGCGACCGACCACCACAGCGTATCGACGAAGATCGTGCTCGCCGGCGACCCGTCGATCCACTGCCCGACGAGCAGCAGCGCAACGATCCACGCCCCGATGAAGTACGCGCCCCACAGCAGCATCGCCACGCGCTTGCGGGCGCCGACGGTGCGGGCCGGCGTGGAGGCGATCCGTCGCGCGTCGCTCGACATCATCGGCCGCCGGCCGGCTTCGGTGGCAGATGCCGACCGACGATCCGCGCCACGATCGCGGCGACGAAGCCGAGGCGCCATCGCGTCATCTGCAGGATCGATGCGTGCGCGGACGGCGACGCGTTGCGGTCGTGACGGCGATAGTCGATCAGCGGCTCGTCGATGAACGCCACATGACCCGCGATCGTGCCCATCGCCCCCAGCCACATGTCGTGCATCGGCGCACCCGGCGGCACGGGCAGGGCGAGCGCGAGCAGGCTCCTGCGCATCGCCATCGCGCATCCGAGGTAGCGGTTCTTGAGGACCGTGCTGACGAGGTCGCCCCTGAATCCGCCGCGCGTCGCCATGAACGAGCCGGCGACCACGCGGTCGTCGGCGTCGATCAGGCGGGCATCGCTGACGACGATCGTCGTGTCGGGCCGGTCGCGGAACGCGCGCACGACGGTCGCGCGCTTGTCGTGCCGCCAGACGTCGTCCTGGTCGCAGAGGAAGACGAGGTCGTGACGGCACGCCGCCAGCGCCGCCTGGAAGGTGCGGCGGACGCCGAGGTTGACCGGTTGGCGGACCAGCTCGATGGCGGGGTGGGCGATCGTCTGGAGGTACTCCCAGGTGCCGTCGCTCGACGCGTCGTCGACGATCACGAGCTGGTCCGACGTCTCGATCTGGTCGAGGATCGAAGCGAGCTGTCGCCGGACGTAGGGCAGGCCGTTATGCGTGGCCATGGCGATCGAGATGGCGGGTGGGCCGCCGATCATTCGACGACCGCCGGCTGCGGATGCCAGCTTCGTGTCGATCGCTGCCAGGCCTTTCGCAGGACCTTGAGCGCGACGACGAGCCACGGGAAGCGCACGTTGGCGCGCCGCAGGCTGTCGACGCATTCGGTGTTGGCGTGTGCGATCGCCCTGAACGTGGTGTTCGACGCGCCGCCGGCGCGCATGCGGATCAGCGTCACGCGCACGTATTCGAAGCGCGGCTTGCGCAGCAGCGCGCGGGTCATGAAGTCGATGTCCGACGCGATCGTGTAGCGCAGGTCGAAGCCGCCGAGTTCGTCGAACAGGTCGTGGGCGATCAGGAAGCCGGGGTGCGGCGGATACCAGCCGAGCTGGACGAACGAGAAGCGCCGCATCGCCCGCCAGTAGCGCTTGACGTGGTTGAGGTCGTTCTTGTCGACGATCAGGATGTCGCCGTAGAGCACCTCCGGACCTTTGCGCAGCCCCTCGAGGACGGCCTCCAGCGACGCGGGCGACTCCAGCATGTCGTCGGCGTTGACGAACCACAGGTAGCGCCCGCGGGCCGCGGCGGCGCCCTTGTTCATGGCGTCGAACATGCCGTCGTCGGGCTCGGAGATGACGACGTCGACCGTCTCGGGGAAGGACCCGACGATCGACAGGGTGGCGTCGGTCGAGCCGCCGTCGACGAACAGGTACTCGACCGCCGCGCGATCCGGGGTCGCCGCGAAGGCGGACGCGATGGAGCGCAGCGTGTCGCCGACGGTCTCGGCGCAGTTGTAGCCGACCGTGACGATGGACAGCAGCGGCCTCGGGCCCGAAGCCGGAAGCCCGCCGTTGCTATTCGACTTCGACATGCGGCTTCATGGCAGTGAGGACCATCTCCTCGCCGATCGGGAATCCGAGTGCGATGCCGGCCCGCTCGAGCAGGGCGACCGCGCGCTGTCTCCAAGGGGGGCGACGTCCGAAGGACGGCCGCACGACCTGCGCATCGCCCCGGGCGCGACGGATCCCCGAGCTGACGAGCAGGAGATTCGCGGCGTCGCGCGCGGTCACGTCGATCCGTTCGACGGTCAGTCCCGCGCGATCGCAGGCGAGGCCCAGCCCGCCGATCGTGAAGACCGCGATGTGCCGCGGCGGTTCGAGCCCGCGCCACGACTCCTTGAAGTAGCGATGACCGAGCGACCTGCCGTTCGGCGTGATGGAAATCAGGCGTCCGCCCGGCTTCAGCAGGCGCCTGCATTCGGCGAGCAGCCCCACCGGATCGAAGACGTGTTCCAGCACGTGCGCCATCACGATCGCATCGAACGACTCGGGCTCCAGCCCGAGATCGCGGGCGTCCCCGACCTGTACGTCGAGGCCGCGTTCGCGGGCTGCCTGGGCCGCAGCGGGATCGAAGTCGAGACCCTTCGTGGTCCATCCGGCCTCCTTCATCCGCGCCAGCTGCCAGCCGGATCCGCAGCCGATCTCGAGCAGCCGGCCGTCCTTCACCCAGGGCAGGTAGAAGTACGTGTAGAGCCAGGACTGCGTGCGCTCCGAGGTGAGCGGCACGAGATGGCTGGCGAGCCGCGAGGCGATCGACGTGCGCCCCGGGTATCCCAGTCGACGGGACAGGTAGGCGCTGCGCACGCGGGAACGGAATCCTTCCGGACGCTGTGCTTCGTCGGACTGACTGTGCGTGTAGTAGCCGCGGTACGCGATGGGCAGGTCTGCCCGGTCCGGGGCGGGATCGAGCCAGTAGATTCCGCAGCGGGGATTGACGCAGTGGACCATGCGCCAACTGCCCGGCGCGCCGAACAGGCGGTCGCGAAGCCCTGCATAGGCTTCGGCTCCGCTGCTGGTGCAGACCGGACATTGGGGCTCAGCCAATTTGCGCATCGAACGATTATCTCCGAATGTCCCGATGCAACCGCCATGCCAGCGAGCCTGCGATCGTCATGCACGCGGCCAGCAGCACGATGGCCGCGGACCAGCGCCACGACGACGACTGGATCAACGGCGTCATTCCCAGCAGCACCAGCAGCGCGAGGCCCCCGACGATCGGGATCGCGGTGGTCTTCAGCGCGACCTCGGCGAACAGCCGGCTCGATGCCAGGTAGAGCAGCGACGCGTCCGCGACCGCCCGGACGGACCACGCGATCGCGGCACCGACGATGCCGAAGTGCATCGTCAGCGCGAGCAGGAGCAGCGCGTAGACGGGGAGCTGGACCAGGTGCAGCTTGCCGGTGACGTCCGATCGGCCCGCCGCCTGGATCCACGCGAATGGCACCTGCGCGCAGCAGTTCGCGAACAGGCCGACCGCCAGGCAGGCGGCCACCGGCCCGCTGGCCTCGGCGAACGATCGACCCATCCACACTGCGAGCAGCGGTTCCGCGAGAGCCCCGATCACCGCGCACATCGGCAGGCAGGCGGCCGCGACGGCCAGCAACGCGCCCTGGGCGATGCGACCGTGATTGCTGCGATCGCGACCGGCCTTCGCGAGCATCGGAAAGATCGTCGTCGCGACGGCGCTCGGGATGATCAGCATGCGCAACGACACTTCCTGCGGGACGAAGTAGTAGCTCGCCGCCGCGAGCGACACGATGGCGGCGATCGCGAACCGGTCGAACGTGACCATCATCGGTCCGACGACGTTCGACACGGTCAGCCAGCCTCCCTCGCGAAACAGCACCGCGATGCGAGGTTCCTCGACGGGCGCCGTGCGAGCCTCCGTGGTGGTGCGCCGGTGTCGCGCTTCGTGCGCATGCAGCGCCTCGAACGCCCACCAGCCGTGCGCGATCAGCGACAGCACCCGGCCGACCGCGATCGCGAGCGTCAGCGGTCCGAGCGCATTGCTGTACCCGAGCATCGCCAGGGGTGCCGCGAAGCTCCACGCGCCGAAGAAGGCCCGCAGCAGGTTGGCGCGCCCGAACTGCTGCAATCCTTCGAGGGCGCCGCGCAGCAGTCCCGTGACCACGGTCAGCGGCAGCGTGGCCCACAGGATCAGCAGGGCGACCCGGGCCTCGTCGACGACGGCCGGATCGGCCGCCTTGCCGACGATCGCCGAGGCCGGGACGACGAGCGCGAGCACGAGCGAGATCGCGGCGACCGCGAGGAACAACTGGAAGCAGAGCCGCTTAAGGATGCGGATCTCGCCCGCCAGGTCCCCGATGCCGTCGGCCATCGCGACGCGGCGCGTGACGACTCGGGACAGCCCGAGGTCGAGCAGCGCGAAGTAGCCGATCAGGGCCCATGCGAGACCGAGGAAGCCGAGGCGATCGGCGCCCGCATGGCGGACCAGCTGCGGCATCGCGACCAGCGCGACCGCCATCGGCAGCAGCTGACCCGCGAGGTTGAGTGCGACGTTGCGGACGGCGATGCGCACGGCGTCCCGTCAGGCCGCGTGCAACAGGTCGCGCACCAGGCTCTTCATGCCGGTCGAGTAGCGTCGATAGCCGCCGGACATCCATTCACCCGCGATCGGTCGCAGGCGCGCCACGCGGTTGCCGGGCAAGGCCGCCCTCACGCGCAGGTGCGCGAGCTTGTCGCGCACCTTGGCGAGCCGATCGGGTGGTACGCGAGACCCGAGCGACACCAGCCGCTCCAGCAACGAGGACGCCCGGATCAGTTGTCGGTCGTAGTAGTCGCCCGGCTTGTCGAAGGCCTTGACGACCTTGTCGCGCAATGACAGCTTGCGTGCGCCGATCTGGTTGGCGGCGTGCTGCCGGTAGTCGATCAGCGGTTCGTCGAGGAAGTCGACGGTCCCGACCGCACTGGCGATCACGGCCAGCCATTCGTCGTGGACCCAGCCGTCGGGGATCGGCAGGGCGACGTCGAGCACGCTGCGGCGCATCGCCATGGTGGCGCCGGTCGCGAGGTTGCGGCGCACGAACGCGTCGAACGCATCGCCGCGCCGGATCGCGGCGCGCTCCTCGCGCGATGCTTCGAGCGCGCCGAGCAGGGTGTGTCCAAGCGGTCTCGTCGCGTCGTCCACCAGCCTCGCGTCGCTGTGGAGCAGCAGCAGGTCGGGACGCTTCGCGAACTCGGCGAGCATGCGGGCCGGCTTGTGCGGGTACCAGAGGTCGTCCTGGTCGGCGAGGAAGACGATCGGCTCGGTCGTCAGGCGAAGCGCGTGTTCGAAGCTTTTCAGGCTGCCGCGGTTGACCGCGTTGACCTCGATGACGGTGCGTCCGGGCCACGCGCCGATCGTCCGCTCGACCACTTCCATCGTGTCGTCGCCGGACGCGTCGTCGACCAGCACCAGCTCGTCGCAGGCCGGTGCCGCCTCGAAGATGCTGTTCAGCTGGGCGGCGACGAAGCGGGTGCCGCGGTACGTGCAGAGTGCGACCGCATAGCGTTGCGCAGTGCCGCCCACGTCGGATGTGCCGGTCTCAGCCGGACTGGGCATCGGTCGCGGTGATCCACGCGGCTGTGCGTGACAAGCCTTCGCCGAAGCTGGTGCGCGGCGACCAGCCGAGTTCGCGCCGGGCGAGTCCGATGTCGAGGACGTTGATGGGCACGTCGAAACGGCGCGCAGGCTTGTAGACCCGCGCGACGCCGTGTCCGAGCACCGACTCGATCTCGCCGATGATCTGGTTGAGGTTCATGCCGGCGCCGCTGCCGATGTTGAAGGTCTTCTCGCGGCCTTGATAGTCGAGCATCGCCACCAGAGCCTCCGCGACGTCGCCGACGTAGACGTAGTCGCGGGTCACGGACCCGTCGCCCCAGATCTCGATCGCCTGCCGGTGGATGGCTCGATGGAGAAAGACGCCGACCGCGCCCTGCGCACTCTGGATGCGCTGGTACTCGCCGAACGGGTTCGACAGGCGGATCGTGCAGCTGTCGAGGCCGTGGAGCACGCGGTACAGGTGCAGGTACTTCTCGATCGCGAGCTTGACGATGCCGTACGACGAGATCGGATGGCAGGGATGCGTCTCGGGAATCGGCACGACGTCGGGCACGCCGTACACCGTGCCGCCGGACGACAGGAACACGATCTTGCGGATGCGCCGGCGCCTTGCCGCTTCTAGCAGTCGTACCGAGACGACGAGATTGGTCTCGATGTCGTATTCGGGGTTGTCGTTCGACGATTTGGGCAGCGTGGTCGAGACGAGGTGGTAGACGAACTCCATGTCGGCGAGCGCGGCGTCCACCTCGTCGAGGTTGAGGATGTCTCCTTCGACGCTGTCGAGGCGAGGGTGGCGCGCGATCGGCGCCGGGAGGTTGGTGGACGGACGATCGAAGATGCGTACGACGTGGCCGAGCTGGAGCAGTGCGGCGGCGAGGTGGGTGCCGATGAAGCCGGCGCCGCCGAGGATCAGGATGTTCAAGCCGGGATCCTCTGGCTGGCGGCGAGTTCGACGGCGCGTTCCACGAGCACTTCCTCGTAGATATCGAGCAGGTCGGCCACGTAGCGGCTGACGTCCTTGGCGGGGATCGCGTGCTGGCCCATCGTCGAGACCAGCTCCGGATGCGTCAGCACGTCCTCGAGCAGGGCCGCGAGCGCTTTCGCGCTGCCGGCTTCGAAGAGTCGGCCGTTGACGCCGTCCGTGATCACTTCGGCGATGCCGGCGACATCGGATCCGATCACCGGTCTTCCTGCCGCCTGCGCGGCGAGGATGACGAGCGGCGTGTTCTCGGTCCAGGTGGACGGAACGACGAGGATGTCGAGTTCGTTGACGACACGCGGCAGTTCAGTGCGCCTGAACGTCCCGCGGAACGTGATGCGCGCATCGCCTTGCGCGCTCGCCCTGATCTGCGCAACATAGTCGGGATAGAAGGTTTCGTCGCCGTAGATGCAGACACTGCATTGAACCGACGCATCGAGCAGCTTGATCGCGTCGATCAGCACGTGCGCACCCTTGTGTTCGTGCAGCGTGCCGATGAAACCGATCCGGACCTTTTCGCTGGTCATCAGCGGCCGGGGGTTCGAATAGCTCTTCGTGTCGATCCCGTACCCGAGTTCCACGATCGATTTCTCGGCAGCACCGAACTCCTTGAGCCGCTGTGCCATGAAGCTGGTGGGCGCGATGATGCGGTCGATCACATTGAGCATGCGGCGCATCGTCTCGGGGCGTTGCTGGAGGACGCGTGCCGCGCCGACGTTCTGCGAGGCACGGTGTTCGTCGTGCGGCGCGATGCGCAGCATGGCGCTCACCAGACCGGTGGGCACCCATCGGTACAGTGGCGCGAGAGGACCTCGACGACCCTGCGTGGCCAGATGGAGCACGCAGTTGGCGGAGTCGCGTTCCGGGCCGTCGCAGGTCTCTCCGCCCGGCAGGTGCAGTTGGTGGAGCGGGCAGATCGACCAGAAGTCCGTCGCCGTGAACAGGCAGGCGATGCCTTGCTGCGCGCAGCGGAAAGGGATCGATGCGGACAAGCGCTGGAGGTGGAAGAAATGGACGACGTCGGGCTTCCAGCTCGCGGTCAGCGTCGTGAAGGCCGCCGCGGCCGCCGGATTGTCGAACTCCTGCCGGGTTCGCTCGACCACGGTCGTGGTCGAGAACGCCGGAGGGTAGATCCGATAGACGCGGATGCCTTCGTACGTATATTCGTCGTGGAGCCCGGGCGGATCGACGGATTCGCTGGGCGGCCATCCGGTGAGGATGCGGACCTGGTGGCCGAGCCGGATCAGCTCACGGGCGACTTCGAAGCTCAGCACCTCCGTCCCCGAGGTGAACTCGGGGAGGAATTGGTGGGTGGTGAGGAGGATCTTCATGGT
>Ga0209724_1001900_pt1 | contig 18428 bp, 11 predicted proteins | sample grotaG_FD_184143 | JGI IMG/M metagenome (GOLD analysis project Ga0209724, IMG submission 184143) | Glacier valley bacterial and archeal communities from Borup Fiord, Nunavut, Canada, to study Microbial Dark Matter (Phase II) -... | ecosystem: Environmental > Aquatic > Freshwater > Ice > Glacier ...
GTGATTTCGCGGCGCCAGATCCAGGTCGCCGAGTGCAGTGACCCGCGGTTCGGTGCGCTGCCATTCGGGCACTGGGCCGAACCTCCACGCCAGGCGATCCTGGTGCCACTGGCAGCGCCAGATCAGGCTCGCCCATATGGCGTGATGATCGCGGGGCTCAGTCCGCACCGACAGCTCGACGACGGGTACCGGAGTTTTTTCGAGCTGGCCGCCGCGCAGGTAGTCACCGCGATCCACAACGCGCGCGCGCACGAGGAAAGGCGCCTGCACGCCGAGGCGCTCGCTACGCTCGACCGGCAGAAGACCGCCTTCTTCTCCAACGTCAGCCACGAGTTCAGGACGCCGCTGGCCTTGATGATCGGCCCGACCGAAGACGCACTCGCAGCACCTGATCGCGCGCTTCAGGGGGACGCGTTGGAGATGGTCCATCGCAATGAGCTGCGACTCCTCAAGCTCGTCAACTCGCTGCTCGACTTCTCGCGCATGGAAGCAGATCGCGTCGAAGCGTCGTTTCAACCCACCGACCTCGCCCGCTTGACCGCCGATCTGGCGAGCCAGTTCCGCGCCGTGATGGAGCGGGCCGGATTGCAGCTGTTCGTCGAGACGTCGCCACTTGTCGCGCCGGCATTCGTCGACCGTGAGATGTGGGAGAAGATCGTCCTCAATCTTCTCTCGAACGCCTTCAAGCACACCTTCGAGGGCAGCGTCACGGTCCGGCTGTCGACGAGCGACGATTGGATCCAGCTGGAGGTCCGCGACACCGGCATTGGCATTGCGGCCGACGAGCTGCCCCGTGTGTTCGACCGCTTTCATCGGGTGCGGGGTGCCCATTCGCGCAGCCACGAGGGCACGGGCATCGGCTTGGCGCTCGCCAAGGACCTCGTCGAGCTTCACGGCGGACGCATCTTGGCGACCAGCGAGCTCGGTGCAGGGACGTGCTTCACCGTCTCGATCCCGACCGGCTCGGCCCATTTGCGTGCGGACCTGATCGAGACAGCCAAGACGTTTTCTTCGACCGCGGTCGGGTCCGCTGCGTACGTCAACGATGCCCTGTCGTGGCTACCTTCGGATGGCCCGGAACACGCCGCGCTCGCGCTGTCGTCTCAGCGCACCGTCGATCCGCAACTCGACGCACGTCTGGTGCTCGCCGACGACAACGCGGACATGCGCGAGTACCTGCGCCGGCTGCTGTCGACCCAGTGGACGGTCGAAGCCGTGGAGAACGGTCGACATGCGCTCGCCGCGATCCGCCGCCAGCTCCCCGACGTGGTGGTCTCCGACGTGATGATGCCGGACATCGATGGTCTCGAGCTGACGCGCCAGCTCCGCGCCGATCCCGCCACCGAGCACCTGCCGATCATTTTGCTCTCGGCGCGCTCCGGTGAGGAGGCCACGGCGGAAGGCCTCGCGAGCGGCGCGAACGATTATATCGTCAAGCCGTTCTCGGCGCGCGAGCTCGTGGCGCGAGTTCGCGTCCAGCTCGAGATCGCGCGAGCCCGCGAGCGCGACAAGCGGCGACAGGTCGCCGAGTTGACGAATCAGGCCAAGGATCAGTTTCTCGCCATCCTCGGTCACGAGCTACGCAATCCGCTCGCGCCGATCCAGACGGCGCTCGAACTGATGACGCTACGCGGCGAACCGGGCGGCCTCCGAGAGCGCGCCGTGATCGAGCGGCAGGTCACCCACATGAGTCGTCTCGTCGACGATCTACTCGACGTCTCCCGATTCTCCCGTGGACAGATCGAGCTTCGCCGCGAGCCGTTCGAGGTCGCGATCGCGATCACTCGCGCTATCGAGGCCGCCAGCCCGCTCCTCGAACGGGGCCGGCATGTCCTCCATCTCGACGTTCCGTCCGATGGGTTGCAGATCGATGCAGACCTGACGCGAATCTCCCAGGTGTTCGGCAACCTTGTCTCGAATGCGGCGAAGTACACACCTGCCGGCGGCAGCATCGCGATCACTGCGGTGCGTGAGGGCAATGACGTCGTCGTGCGGGTGCGTGACAGTGGCGTCGGCATCACGGCCAGCCTGCTGCCACAAATTTTCCACCGTTTCATCCAGAAGCCGCAGGACAATGCGCGCGCCGAAGGAGGGCTCGGCCTAGGCCTTGCCATCGTCAAGAGCCTCGTCGAGCTTCACGGCGGCAAGGTGGCCGCATCGTCCGCAGGACATGGGAAGGGCGCCGAGTTCACGGTGTGGCTCCCCGCTGTGGATCGGTTGCCCGCCGTGACCGGGCATTCGGCTACGGCGCCATCGGTCGTCGACACGGCGGGTGGCTCGTGCATCCTGCTCGTCGATGATAACCAGGACGCCGCGGAAGCGCTCCGCGACGCACTGGTCGCGCTGGGTCACACCGTGATCATCGCCAACGATGGCCCGAGCGCGCTCCGCGCGGTACGGGACGTGAAGCCGACGATCGGGCTACTCGACATCGGCCTGCCGGTGATGGACGGGTACGAGCTCGCCCGGCTGCTGCTCGATGATCGACATTTGTCGGGGATCCGGCTCATCGCGATCACTGGTTATGGCCTCGCGGAAGACCGCAGCCGCTCTCGTGCAGCTGGATTCGAGGCTCACCTCGTCAAGCCCGTGTCGTTGAAGACCGTGACCGACGCGATCGCCCCACGCGGCGTATCCCCACAGCTCTAGCGCGCACGGGTGCGCCCCGGTTCTGCCTGTTCTACCTGATCAGCGAGGATGGCAAGGAGGCCCGTCTCGTCGCGCAAAACGGGTTTGGGCCCAGCTCTGGTAATGCCAACCGCGAGGTCATCGATCTCACCGCTCCCGTGGCTCGAGGCTGGCCGCTAGCATCCGTCGTGGGCGCTCAAGCGATCACCATCTGGCAGGATCTCCCCGAGCGGTTTGCAGCGCTCCCGACGGGCTGCTGGTCCCGGTCACCCCTCGTTGCGATCGGGTTGCCGCTCTCCTCACCGGATCGGCCGCACCCGTACGGCGTGATGATCGCCGGGGTCAACCCGCACCGCGAGCTCGACGATGGCTTTCGAGCGTTCTTCGAGCTCGTCGCGGCACAGGTGGTGACCGCCTTCTATGCCGCCGCGCTCGCCCAGGTGCACTCGGAAACGGCGCGGAACCGGACATGGCTGTACTCCCACTTGATGCAAGCGCCTGTGGCGTTGTCCGTCCTCACAGGGCCCGAGCTCATCATCTCGCTCGCCAACCCGCGCTACCTCGACGTGGTGGGCCGCAAGGACATAATTGGAAAGTCTCTCCGTGCGGTCTACCCGGAGCTTGCGCCGGATGCGCCCATCTTCCGCATCTTCGCGGAGATCCTCTCGACCGGAGAACCTGCTGCATAACGCGACGAAGTTCACCGAGCCTGGCGGATCCATCCGTGTGGCCGCGCACGTTAGTGGATCCGATAATAACAAGATGGAGTTGCGCCTCTCGGTCATCGACTCCGGTATCGGCATCTCCGCGGAGTTACTGCCGTACATCTTCGAAATGTTCACGCAAGGGGAAGGTGGCTCGTCGCAGCCTGGACTGGGGATCGGGTTGGCGCTCGCTCGCAGGCTCGTGGAGATGCACGGCGGTCGAATCGACGCGCGGAGCGACGGCCCTGGAACAGGGAGCGAGTTCGTCATCCGGCTGCCGCACTCCGGTGCAGCTGTGTAGTCCCGCGTGGCGCCGAACGGATCACGAGCCGAACCCTGGCGCGACGCGTGGTGGTTATCGATCACCAACCCCGATGCCGCGGATGTCACGGCGAAGCTGGTCGAAGCGCTCGGCGGCGAATGTCGAATCGCGTACGACGGAACCTCGGGCGTTCGAGCGGTCCTGGCGTTGTTACCCCGAATTTCTGCGCACATTCCGTGCACGACATTTGCCACGCGGACGCGATATCGTCGGCGCATGAAGTCTGCACTGCTCTTCACACTCTTTTTGGTCGCGTGTGGGCCAACCCGTGGCGACAACTTCGGTGACGACGGTGGCAGCGGCAGCGGCAGCAACGGAAGTAACGGTCCCGCCGGGACGAGCTGCAGCTCGGACCTGCACGACGTGCTCGACGATCAAGGCAATGTCGTCGGCACGTGCCCGGCCGATCAAGGCTGCGCTGCCGGCGTCTGCGTCGGAGCATGCCAGGCCGCCGCGGCGAGCCAAGGCTCGGTCGGTTGCGAGTTCACGGTCGCGACGCCGTCGTTCTATTCGACGATCGCCCCACCGTGCTTCGCGGTGTTCCTCGCGAACAACTGGCCCAAGGACACGATCGTCACGATCAGCCGCGGCGGCGTGAGCTACGACGCGACGGCGTTCGGCCGCGTCCCCGACGGGACCGCGGACACCGCGAGCTGGCCGCTCGTGCCGGCGACGGGCATCGCGAGCTCGAACGTCGGCGTGTTCCTGCTCAGCGACGACCCGGCATCGTTCAACTCCACGCCGACGACGTGCCCGGCCACGCCCGCGATCAGCGTCACGGGCGGTACCGCGATCTACACCGGCAGTAACGACGCGACCGGAATCGGCCAGGCGTTTCACATCACGACGAGCTTCCCGGTCAGCGCGTACGACATCATGCCGTACGGCGGTGCGTCGTCGTATCTGCCGAGCGCCGAGCTCCTCCTGCCGACAAGCGCCTGGGGAACGAACTACGTCACGACCGGACCGGAGCCTACGCAGGGTGTTGGCTGGGGCCAGGTCGTGGCGAACACCGACAACACGACGGTGATGATCACCCCGAAGACCGGGCTGCCGTCGGGCACCGGCGTCGCGGCGGCACCTGCCAACGCGACCACGACGTACACGCTCAATGCCGGCCAGTACATCCAATGGCAGTCTGCCGGCGATTGGTCGGGCGGCGTGATCGTGTCGTCGGCCCCGGTGTCTGTCACCGGGGGCACCACCTATCTCTGCAAGGGCTCGCGCACGACGGACACCTCGTTCGGATTGCCCGGCGGTTGCGATTCCGGTCACCAGCTCACGCCGCCGGTGGCTGCGCTCGGCTCGGAGTATGTCGGCATGCCGTACGAGACGCGCCGCGCGAACCTGCAGGAGGAGTCGATCGTTTACCGCCTGGTCGGTGCGGCGGACGGCACGACGCTGACCTACAACCCGGCGGTCGCGGGCGCGCCGACAGCCCTCGCGGTCGGTCAGGTCGTCGAATTCGAAGCGACTGGCGCCTTCGTCATCACCAGCCAAGATTCGATGCACCCGTTCTACGTCGGTCAGTACATGTCCGGGTGCAAGGTGCTCGGCGGCAGCCGGCCGGGTGACGCCGATTGCCTCGGCGACGAGGAATATGTCGATATCCTTCCGCCGGCGCAGTGGCTCGCGAGCTACACCTTCTTCACCGATCCGACGTACACGACGACCAACTTGGTCGTCGTACGCAAGGCGAATGGCAGTGGCACGTTCGCGGACGTCACCGTCGACTGCCTGGGCACGCTCACGGGATGGACGCCGGTCGCCGGTGGAGCGCAGTACCAGATGACGCGGGTCGATCTTCAGCGCGGGACGCCGGTTGGAACGTGCACGAACGGTCGCCACACGGCGTCGAGCAACGGCGCCTTCACGGTCATGGTGTGGGGGCTCGCCCAGTTCGCGAGTTACGCGTATCCGGCCGGTGGCAATGTCGGGAAGATCAACCCGGTCGTCGTGATCGGGAAGCAGCACTAGGCTTCGTCGGAGGCGTGACCAGCCGTCACCGCGCTCTTTGCGATACGAGCTCCTCGGCTCGCTCTCCGCTCTCACGCCACGCTTCGACTCGTTCAACCCGGACCGCTCTCGTGTCGCTCATGACTAACTACTCTCGCGATTCGACCGGCGCCACTCGCGTGGTTTAGCTGGTTGGCTGGTAACGCCGGGGAATGCCGTCGATCGTTGTGACCGCGGATCGGAGTGCGAACGTCAGCGGCACCGTCGTACTGCGCGAGCCGCTCCACCTCGATCAGCTCGCGAACGCGATCGAGCGACTGTGGGTGGAACCATGACGGCTCGCGCGGGACGCAGACGCGGCACGAAGAAGAAGAGTACGGCTCGATCCGCTCAAGCGCAGGCGACGCCGGACGATCGCGGACAAACGCGACGAGCCGGGCAGCGGCGCGTTGTTTCCGATCGTTGGCATCGGTGCCTCGGCCGGGGGGCTGGAGGCGTTCACCCAGTTGCTCGCGGCTCTACCGCCGAAGACCGGCATGGGGTTCGTGCTCGTGCAGCATCTTGATCCGGACCATGAAAGCGCGCTGACGGAGACACCGTCGATGCCGACAGATCGAGCGCCCGCGCCCGTGGAACATCAAAGCGCTCACCCGGTTCATCGTCTTCATCGGGCCGTGCTCGTCGCTGTTCGACTACACGACGTACCTCGTGATGCTGTACGTCTTCCACTGTTGGGACACGTCGACGGCCCAGGCCGCGGTCCACAGCGAGGCTGTTCCAGACCGGTTGGTTCGTCGAGAGCTTGCTCACCCAGACGTTGATCATTCACGTCATCCGCACCAGCAAGCTCCCATTCCTGCAGAGCCGCGCGTCGCTCCCGGTGATTGGTATAAGCATCCTGATCATGGCCGTCGGCGTCGGCCTGCCGTTCACAGCCGTCGGGACGTACCTCGGCTTCTCGCCCCTGCCGGGCCTGTACTGGCCGCTGCTGCTCGCGACGCTCGCCTGCTACCTGCTGCTGACGCAGGGTGTGAAGATGTGGCTCCTGCGCCGGCGGTGGATCTGAAAAGACGCTCGCGTGATGTACGCTGCCGGTCCGCAGTGCCACGAGCCGCTCGATGACAAACACGCGCGCGCCGTGAGCGAACGCTGTCGCCTCGCGGCAATGCTAACGCCGGCGCCCAGGGCGAGCTGGAGCGGTTTGCTGCGCAAGCTCAGAGAGCCGCTTCCCGCGCTAACAGCTCACTTTCCGCGGATGGGACGGATTCGCACGATCATCGAGTCCCATCGACGCAGGCCGACCACGACCTCTGCGCTGAAGGAGCAAAGCCTCACGGTGGCCGCGGTCTGCGGGCCCGGTGATTGTGCCCCACTAACATCAGAACATCGTTTGACGTTCCGGCAGGCAGGCTCCAAGATGCCGGCGTGCCTGCGATTTCGGGACGCACCGGCGAGGATCCTTCGCACATCGCGCCGCACTCACTTCCAAACGGGTATCGCTTCGTCTCCATCCTGCGTACGGGCTCGCGTGCGGTCATCTACCGCGCGATTCGCGAGCTGGATGATGCTCCTGTGCTACTCAAAACGTCGATCGCGGCGCGACCGGGCGAGCGCGACACAGCGCAGGTAACTCACGAGTACGCCGTCCTGGGTAAGCTCGTCGGGACGCCCGTCGCATCGGCGCTGGGTCTCGAGCAGTCGGCCGGCCGGTCGTGGCTCGTGCTCGAGGATCCCGGTGGGGAGCCGCTGAATCGAATCGCTGCGCGATATCGAACGCCCCTTCGGGCGATCGAGCTCGGGGCCCAGATCGCTTCGGCGCTTGCCCAAGTGCATCACCGTGGGGTCGTTCATCGTGACGTGAAGCCGCACCACGTGATCGTCCTCGACGATGGCAGTATCCGTATCTCGGGGTTCCGGATCGCGTCGCTGCTGCGCGTCGACAGCTCCAATTCGTTCACGCAGGGCACCCTCGCGTACATGGCTCCGGAACAGACCGGCCGTATGAATCGTCCTGTCGACAAACGGGCGGATCTTTATGGCCTCGGCGTCACGCTGTACGAGTTGTTGACGGGCCGCTTGCCGTTCGAAGGAAATGATCCGCTCGAATGGGTTCATGCCCACATCGCGACAGTTCCAGTGGCTCCATCGCTGCTCGACGAACGAATTCCGGCGTCGATCGACGCGATCGTGCTCAAACTGCTCGCCAAGCACGCCGAGGATCGCTACCACGGAGCAAGCGGGCTCCAGCATGATCTGGAGCGGTGCGCGGCGGCGCTCGCGGGTGGAGATGGCAAGCCCTTTGACCTCGGTCTCGAGGACCCTCCTGATACCTTTCAGGTCGCCCCACGCCTCTACGGACGGGAAGGAGCCGTCCCGCAGTTGCTCGATGGTTTCGAGCGCGCACGGTCTTCCGGCTCATGCGTCGTGACATTGCTCGGCGGATCTTCGGGCGTCGGCAAGACGTCGGTGGTCGGTGAGCTGTACAAGCCGGTCGTCCGTGAGCGGGGCCGGTTCATCGCGGGGAAGTCTGATCAATACAAACGCGACATCCCGTACACGACGATCGTGCAGGCGTTTCGCGAGCTCGTGCGGGGACTTCTCGCGGCCGGAGAAGCCTCCTTGGTTACCTGGCGTGAACACATCGGTGAGGCGCTCGGCGTCAACGGCCGCTTGATCGTCGATGTCGTTCCCGAGCTCGAGCTGATCATCGGACCGCAGCCTTCGGTTCCGGACCTCGATCCACGCGAGGGGCAAAATCGATTCGAGCTCGTGTTCGTTGCGTTCGTGCGTGTGTTCGCGCAGCCAGAACACCCGCTCGTGATCTTTCTCGACGATATGCAGTGGGCTGATGCCGCGACCTTGGCTCTCCTGCAGACCTTCTCGCGTCCCGGGCAGATTCCAGACCTGCAGATCGTCCTGGCCTTTCGCAGCAACGAAGTAACCGAGAGCCATCCGTTCCAGCGAGCGATCGATTCGATGCGGATGAGCGGCGCGAGTGTCGATTTGATGTCCGTGCTCGATCTCGAGCCCGCGCACGTGCTGCAGCTCGTGGCGGATACCGTCGGACGTAGTCCGGCCGACGCCGCCGCCCTTGCCAAGTTAATCAGTGCGAAGACGGGCGGAAATCCGTTCTTCATCGGCGAGTTGATGCACCTGCTTCACGCGCGAGGGTTGTTCGAGTTCGACGCCAAGCTCCGCGGCTGGACGTGGGACGAGGTCGCGATCCGCGACGTCGACGTCACCAACAACGTTGTCGATCTATTGGTCGGGCGCATTCGAAGCTCATCCGCCCTCACCGGCCGCGCCCTCGCGTTGGCCTCGTGTCTTGGTAGCCGCTTCGATCTCTCGACGCTCGCGACCTTGCTCGACTTGCCGCGCGACATCGTAGCGACGGCCCTGGATCCTGCAGTGGCGGAGGGATTCATCGTCGACCTCGCCGACACGATCGAAGCCCGGCGCTCGTTCCGCTTCCAGCACGATCGCATTCAACAGGCGGCGTATTCGCTCCTCGACGATGCCGAGCGAATCGCGACCCACTTGCACATCGGCCGGTCGCTCCGTGCACGGCTCGCTGGTGGCGACGAGTCCCTGCTCTTCGATTCGGTCAACCACCTCGATCAGGCCACGGAAATCATCGTCGATCCCAGCGAACGTGCCGAGCTGGCAACGCTGAATCTCCTGGCGGGGAAGCGCGCGAAAGCGGCGGTCGCCTGGGAGCCCGCACGCGTATATCTCGAAGCTGCCGCTACTCTTCTGCACGATGAATCGTCATGGCACGAGCAATACGCGACGACGTTCTCGGTTCATCGCGAGCTCGCCGAATGCGAGCTACTCTCCGGGCGGTTTGACGCTGCTGACGTTCGGTTTGACGAGCTACGTCGTCGCGCCATGTCTCGTGCCGAACGCGCAGATGTTGCGACGCTGCAGGTGAAGCTGTACGTCGTGATGGGGCGTTACGATGAGGCGTTGCAACTCGGCCTGACGGAGCTGGAACCGTTCGGCGAGGCGTTCCCTGTGACGGAAGCGGAGGTAGCAGGCGCGATCGCCCAGGAACGCGGGCACGTTTCCGATCGTTTGACGGGCGTCGATCTGCGCTCGATCGTCGACCGTCCAACGATCACGACCGCCAACCCGCGCGCACTGATCACGTTGCTTACGAGCCTGGCTCCCCCGGTGTATTCGCGCCGGCCATCGTTATTCCCATTGCTCGCGATGAGGATTGTCAACCTCAGCCTCGAGCACGGGAACTGCGAGCACTCGTGCTTCGGATACAGCATGTACGCGATGATCCTCGCGGGTGTGGAGGGCGACACAGCACGAGCCGTCGCGTTATCCGAGGCATCGATTACGCTGAACGAGCGGTTCGACGATCCGAGGTTGCGCGGCACGGTCTTGCACATCCACGCGAATCACATCCTCTATTGGCGGGAGCGCTACAGTGCAGCGGGCATGCTGCAATCGCCTGCATACCTTGCCTCGATGGAGGTCGGCGATCTGACGATCGCCGCGTACGTGAGCTTCATGGGCGCCTGGCAATGCATCGAGCGAGGCGAGCCGCTCGGCGAGACCGAAGTGGCATTGGCCACGTTCCTGGATCGGGCCCGCGGGTCGCGTCACGAGGCAGCACAGCTGACCGTGCAACTCCAGATGCAGTTCGGTCGCGCGCTGTCGGGTCTCACCGCAGCCGGCACGCTTTCGGGTGCAGGGCTCGATGCCGATGCCGTGCGTACGCGAATCGCGCAAGCAGGCTTTGACACCGGGCTCGTCATGCACGACCTCCTTGGAGCGATGCTCGCGTGGCATCACGAAGACTATCCCGGCGCGGAAGCATTGCTCTCCCGTGGCGCGGCCTGCCTGCCGGCCGCCTTCTGCTTGCCGTTGGAGACCACGTGGACGCTGTTCGACGCTTTGACGGCGAGCGCGCTCTGGGATTCGGCCGATGTGGACGCGCGGCCGGCGCTGGTGTCTCGTGTTCGCCGAGCGGAGGAGCGACTCCGTGCGTGGGCTCGTGGTTGTCCCGTCAACTTCGCTACGAAACACTCGCTCGTTGCCGCGGAGCTCGCCCGTCTGGAGCTGCGTCCCTTCGAGGCCCTGCGCGGGTACGAACACGCTGCAGGCGCCGCACGTGAAGCGGAGATGCTTCACTTGGAGACCGTCGCGGCGCAACTCGCGATTCGGCTCGCTCGGTCGAGCGAGCTAGCGGTCATCGGGTCTGCATGGTTGCGCGTCAAGCACGATGTTGTCTCGCAGTGGGGAGCTACCTTCTTGCGCGACGCGCTCGAGGCCACGAATCCCGAGCTCCGCACCACTCCAACATCGCTGCCGGCGGATACGTTGTCGGCGCGTTCCGACCAATTCGAAGTACTCGCTGCGATCAAGGCGTCGCAGGCACTCGCACGCGAGACCACCATCGAAGGGCTCACGCAGGCCCTCCTCGAGATCGTTCTCCAACAGGCGGGTGCACAGCGGGCGGTCATCTTGCTGATCCAAGACGGACGCCTCGCGGTGGCGCGAGCGGCTGCGAGCAACGGCGTCGCCTCGAACGAAGTCGCAGAATCGGCCGTGCGCTACGTCGAGCGCACGCAGTCGTCGATCGTCCTCGCCGATGCGATGGCCGATGCGACGTTCGCCGACGATCCTCACGTCGCGCGGATGGGCGTTCGCTCCGTTCTATGCATGCCGATCGTCGTCCGTTCGCAGCTCATTGGAGTGCTGTACCTCGAGAACAACCTCGCATCGAATGCGTTTTCGTCGGAGCGCCTCGCCCTGCTCGAGGTCGTATCGGCGCAGCTCGCGATCTCGCTCGACAATGCCAGGCTGTTCGACGAAAGACAGCAGCGTGCAGAGGACGCGGCTCGGGAGGAAGCGAGCGCAACTACCGTCGCCATGGAGCGGGCGAGACTCACCGAGCTGTTCGCGCAGGCACCTGCGGCGATCGCGATGCTCGAGGGGGCCGAACATGTCTTCACGTTGGCCAATTCGCGGTACCGGCGGATCGTCGGCGATCGCGCACTCGACAACTTGCCTGCCCGCCAGGCGTTCCCGGAGGTCGAAGGCCAAGGGTTCTTCGAGCTCCTGGACGGCGTCTTTGCGACCGGAGTGCCCGTCGAGGCCAACGAATACCGGACGAAACTCCAAACCCCGCTCGGCGGGCTCGAAGACGCGTATTTGGACTTCGTGTATCAGCCGCTCCGACATGGCGACGGAACGGTGCGCGGGATCATGGTGCTCGCGTTTGACGTGACCGAAAAGGTGCGCAGCCGCGAGGCACTTCACGACCAAGAGCTGCGGCTGCGACTCGCTGTCGAGGCGAGTGCGATCGGGGACTGGGAACTCGATCTGAGCACAGGGGCGATCACTCGATCATTGCGGTATGATGCGATCTTCGGTTTCGGCGAGGGCCGCTCCGGCTTCAGCTATCGCGAGCTCCTCGAGCATGTCCTTCCCGAGGAACGCTCGACGGTCGAACAAAGCTTCCAGGCGGCCGTTACGGCTTCAGCCGAGTGGCAGATCGAGTGTCCGATTCGCCGCGGTGATGGGAGCACCGGCTGGATCGAGCTTCGAGCTCGCCAGCGTGCCGGCGAGCTCGGCCATCCGAAACGCATGTTCGGAACAGTCATCGACATCACCGAACGGAAGACTGCCGAAGTCGAACGACGAATCCTGATGGAGCGCGAGCAAGCCGCACTGCGCGAGTCGGAGATCGCTCATCGGACGAAGGACGAATTCCTCGCAATGCTGGGGCACGAGCTGCGCAATCCACTGGCGCCGATTGTGACTGCATTGCACCTGATGGAACTGCGTGACGGCGAACGAAACGTACGGGAGCGGTCGATCATCGAGCGGCAGGTCACGCATCTCGTGCACTTGGTGGACGATCTGCTCGACGTCTCGCGGATCACGAGCGGCAAGATCGAACTCAAGCGTGAACCCATCGAGCTAGCCGACGTCGTGGCGAAGGCAATCGAGATGGTCAGTCCCTTGCTCGAGCAACGGCGCATGGTGCTCACGATCTCCGTGCCGCGCGAAGGGCTGACGGTCGACGGCGACATGACGCGGCTGGCGCAGGTCGTTTCGAACTTGCTCGCGAACGCGGCGAAGTATACCGAACCAGATGGGCAGTTGACGGTCATTGCCCGACGTGTCGCCGAGAACGTCGAACTTCGCGTTCGGGACACGGGAATCGGCATCGCACCCGAGATGCTGCCGAAGGTGTTCGACCTGTTCGCGCAAGAAGCGCAGGCGCTCTCGCGATCGAAGGGCGGGCTTGGCCTCGGCCTGGCGATCGTGCGCAGTCTGATGACACTCCACGGCGGCGCGGTGTCGGCGCACAGCGCAGGCCTCGGTCAGGGTAGCGAGTTCATGATCACACTGCCGGCGAGCACGTGGCAGGAGTTGCCCCCGGTCTCGGTACCGACTTCGCATCCTACTCCCACCGATGGGACGGCAGGACTTCAGATCCTGCTCGTCGATGACAATGAAGATGCGGCGCAAATGCTCGCCGAGATGCTCCAGTCCTGGGGCCACACGGTGCGTGTTGCATACGATGGCCCCGCCGCTTTGAGGATCGTCGCCAATTTCACTCCGCAGGTCGCGATCCTCGACATTGGCTTGCCGGTGATGGATGGCTACGAGCTCGCGCAACTCCTCGCTCAGCACCGCGAGCTTCGGCGCACGCATCTCGTGGCGCTGACCGGCTACGGACAGGAGACCGATCGCCAGCGTTCCAAGGTCGCGGGATTCAACGCGCACATGGTGAAACCGATCAACACGTCGGATCTGCGAACAATGTTGAAGTCCCTGGTTTCCGCAGAGAGCGATCACTCCGGTCGTCGTCGACCGTGATCACACTGTCGAGTGAGTCGCGGTTTCACTGCATCGCGATTGCGCTCGAGCGAGCACCGCTCGTGTTGGTGTTGGAGGCTGCTGCACTCGGTGAGCAAGAGCTCGGTGAGCTACGCCGGCGGAGCCTCCATCGCGAGCAGCTCGACGAGTGGCGTGCGTCGCTCGTGGACGCGTTGCGCCATCCCGTAGCCGAAGGAGAGCGGAGAGTCGTTCGTGTCGCCCGAGTCTTTTGTCCGCTTCGATCGCAAGGGCGATGGCAATCTCGAGGACAGTTTCTTCAGATTCAGTATCCACCCGCTCCGCGACGCTGAAGACCACGTCTACGGGATGATCGCGGCCGCGGTCGACATCACCGAGCAGGTCAACGTCCGACGTGCCCTCGAGACCGCTCTGGCCGATCGCGAACGCCTTCTCCAGGAAGTCGAAGTAGGTCGTCAGCGATTGCGTGGTCTATTCGAGAACGCGTCCGCTTTCGTCTGCATTCTGCGCGGCCCCGACCACGTGTTCGAGTTGGTCAATCCGCTCTTTCAGCGTCTGGTGGGCAAGGACCGGGCGCTCGTCGGTCTCCCCGCGAGGGAGGGAATGCCCGAGATGCTCGAGCAGGGCTTCATCGGCCTCCTCGATAGCGTCTATCAAGCGAGCGAGCCGTTCACCGCGATCCCACCGATGACCAATCCACGGACTGTTCTCGGCCATCGGTGCGGACGCCATAGATCTCGCCCGGGTTGAGCATGAGGGTCGACTGGCACACGTCCAGAGTCAGCAGTGTCCGGTCGGCAGACGGCGTGGCAGGCGCATCACAAACGTGGTCGTGCCGTCGGCGGAGTTCCCGTTGAGCGTGCCACCGTGCGAGAGCACGATCTGGTGGGCGATGTAGAGGCCGAGGCCGAGACTTCCGGTCGCCGACTTCTCGCGCTGTCGCGCTCGGCGGAACGGCTCAAAGATGAACGGGAGTACATCCGCGGGAATTGGATCTCCCTGGTTGACGGTCTCGACAACAACGTCCGCTCCATCGGCGCGTGCCTTAACGATCACTGCGGTTCCCCGGGCGGCGTACTCGATGGCGTTCCCCACGAGATTGGAGAGAACTTCCGCCAAGCGATCTTGATCCCAGGTGCCTGTCAGGTCGCCAGCAACCTCCAGTTGAATCGTCGCCTCGAATTCATCGACGACGTTTCGCAAGACCTCACGTAAATCGATCGGCGTCGGTTCGATCGGCAACCCGCCGCCAAGACGAGCGCGCGTGAGATCGAGCAACTGAGTGATCATTTCGGTCATTCGTTGATTGCTCCGAATGATGCGCGCGACCGTCTTCGCGTCTTGCTCGTCAAGGTGACCGCGCTGAAGCAGCACGGCGGACGCCATAACGATTGACGCGAGTGGGGTACGCAGGTCGTGCCCGAGGATGCCGATGAACAGCTCCCGGAACTCTGCTACCTCACGGAGCTCGCGCTCGCTCTTCTCTGCGCGCTGCTTGGCCGCGTCCGCTTCGAGCGCCAGCTCTTGTGCGCGAATCGTCGCGCCGACCATCTGCTCGTTCGCTTCGCGCAGGTCGACGATCATCGCATCGTTGTTGGTTCGTTCGCCGGTCAGATCCATGTTGGTGGCTTCGCGTTCGACCGCCACAACGTCGGCCCGAGAGCGCCTCCGCTCGGTGCGCTCCTCCTCGAGGACTGCATCGGCGTTGGAGCGCTCGTCCTCGAGAACGGAGCGCGCGCGCTTGGAGCTGGCTTCGGCAGTCCTCGATTGCGGATGGTGCTCGCGGTCTGCGTCGTCCCGCGCGGTTTGTACGACATGGTCGGCACGGTCTCGAGCGATTCGCACAACCTCGTCCGCCTTCCCGTCAACAGCGTCGTGCGTCACCGCATCGCGAGCGTCGGCGTTGTCTCGTTCGACCCGCAGGCTCACGTCGGTCTGGCCGCGCAACGGGTGGAGATCACGCATGCCGTCGGCCGCGGAACAGGCCAGACGCACGAGCACGTCGATTGGCTTGCCGGCCGTCGCCAGGCAACGGATCGTCTCGTCGTCTAACTCGACCGTGATGCTTTGCTTCGTCATTGCTACCCTTTTGAGCGCTGCGCCAAACGCGTCGACCACGTCGCCATCTCGCGCCCATCCTGTCAGCTACTTCTTCGCCTTCGGTTCCGGTGCGGGCTCGTCCGGTTGGCCGAGCAGATCCGGTGCTCCGGTGGTCAGCCGCGCATAATCGGATTGGCGCGGCGTGAGGATCTTCATGCCCTTGTCCGTCATGACATATTCGCGGATGTCTTTGCTGTGATTGCTGCCGCGCATCTTGATGATGACCAGCACCTTCCGAAGCTGACCGCTGATCTCCACATACCGCATCCGGATAATGTCATCGGTGAGAAACGAAATCACATACTGGCTGAAGGGCAGCGCGGTGAATGTGTCCTCCACTTCGACCGTGCTGAGAATCGTGATTCCGGCTCCCGTCAACGCTCCGATCATTCGGTAGAGCGACTCGCGAAAGTCTTCGCGAAATCCTGGCGCCAGGGCCATCTCAAAACCGACCAGCGAATCGATCACCAAGCGTGTTGCGCCAACCCTTTCGACGGCATCGAGAATCTCCTGCATCGTTTCATCCACCGAAAGGTCGAGCGGGCGGATGTAAAGGATCTCGAGTTTTCCCGTTTTCTGTGGCGTCGCCAAGTCCAGACCAAAACTGGCGGCGCGCTTCGTGTAGCCCTTCGGGCGTTCTTCGAAGATCGCGATGACGGCCGATTCCCCCCGGCGAAGTCCTTCGTCGATGAACTGCGTGGCCAGGGCCGATTTTCCCGTCCCCGAAGGGCCCGCCACGAGGAGACTGTCACCTTCGTAGATGCCCCCGCCCAGCATCTTATCCAGCTCGGGAACGCCAACGGAAAGTCGCCTCCCGCCCTCCACGTTGGTCCTCTTGCCGACCAATCCCAGCGTGCGCGAGAACGCTTGCAAACCGTCATCGCTAATACGGATGGTATGCAATCCAGGCACCGAATCCTGCCCGCGCAGTTTCATGATCTGCAATTTCCGCACGACGGAATTTCTCTCCGGCACCTGGGAGAGCCAGAACAGGCCATCGGCGATGGTGAACAGCGGATTGCCGCGGAGCTCTTCCGCTCCATATTCACCGACGAGAAACGTCGTGGCTTGCCACGTGGTGAGAAACTGGGTGAGGCTCTGAATGAACGCTTCCATCTCCACTTCGCTGGTAGTGGCTACGGCTCTACGCATCACGGTGCGAAAGGAATCCACCACGACGATGCTCGGAGTGGCCTCCGTCACCTGTTTGATAATCTCAGCGAGAACCGCTTTCAAATCCGTTTCCAACACCAGGTCGCTCAGGTTTACAAAGCGGACCGCCTTGCCCAACTTGGATTCGTCGAAGAACGAGAATCGTTGCTGATAGCGCAGCATCTTGATGGCGGGTTCACCGTGGACGGTGAAATAGAGCGCGGGTTTCTCGACGGTCGCATTGGCGAAGACGATCTGATGCGCCAGTGTGGTCTTCCCGCAACCGGGCGAGGCCGCAATGACGTTGAAAGAGAATTCCGGAATGCCGCCGCCCAGGATGTCATCGAGGCCGCGCACGCCGGTCGGCAGTGTTTTGATCGCGAGCTTCGGCGCCTGTCGCACGGCGTTCTTCGGCCGTTTGCTTTTGGCCGTGTCATCTCGCTCTTTCACTTTTGCTCGCCCAACACGTCGTCGAGACCCAGCCCCGGCAGTGGGGGTCACTTTCGAATCGGAACGCTTTCTCATTTGGTCTTCTCCGGTGCCGTCTCTTCGAACGTGGGCCAAGCACCGAGTAGCACTTGGGTCGTGAGTCGCTCTCCGATGAAGGTAGTAATCAGCGTAAAAAACGCTCCAAACAGAGCCACCACCGACTCCGTCGCGAGCGCGGGAGTTCGCGTCTGCAAGCGCTCGCGCAGCTTCGTCGAGCCTTCGAGCCCGGAGACCTCAGCGAGGCTAGCGAACTCGCCTTGCACGAGCTTCGCACTGCGCATGAACAGCAATTGAACGCCGGCGCCGCCCACGAGGGGAGCCAGGTGGGCATGGAGCCTGTCGTAGACTCGGCCAGCGGCTGTCGTCGCACGCTCTGCGCTGCCGGCCGCTCCCTCGTGCGCCAGCAATCGCCTGGCCCTCTCGATCTGCGCCGGGTTCGGTCGGTTCATTGATCCGACGTGATCATTGCCGGCGTACGCCTACGCGCGTGCGCTTCCCGTATCGATCCTGTGACCGTCTCTGAGCGTTCGCCGGCACCTAACACGTCTCTATAAGCGCCTCTTACGACGTGGGATCAACCGCCAAATTGAGAAAGAAGAGGCTGCGGTCAAGGGGGGGGGTAACAATCTGTAACTACAGCGTATTATGTTTGGCGCGAAAGAGATCCAGATCGTCATGGCAACGGATTCCATCCGCGCAGACACGCGAACGTTCCGTTCGCTGCGTCCGGCGGCGGGCTCACGAGAATAGCTCCAGCGCGTTGCGTGCGTCAGACGCGGTACGTTGGAACATGGCGAGCTCGATCAACGCGGAGTCGCTCGCGCGAGACGTCATGGTGATCGGTGCGTCCGCGGGTGGGATTCCCGCGGTCACCCAGCTGCTGTCTCGGCTGCCCTCTCTGCCCGAGGATCTGCAGGCTTTCATCTGTTGATGGCCGCTTGAGTTCGTAGCGTTCTGACCCTGAGGCCGGTCGGCCGGATAGTCGCGGCGCCGAGGATCGTGCCGTTACAATCTTTCCCAGCGGGACGCCGAAAAAGATCGAGGGCCTCGGATTACCGTCCGAGACCCTCAGCCGATGGACGCCGGCTTTGAGCACACAATGCTCGACGCCGACGTCCTGAGCAAGTTTTTCGTCCTCGGACCAGGAAGCGATGGACGACGACGAACTTCGCTTCGAGCGATGTGCGCTGTGCCGGTTCGTTTTCTGCGTCTGCCGCCCCTGCTATCGCGGTCAAGGGTTCTGCGGGCGACCT
>Ga0209724_1001904_pt1 | contig 18416 bp, 18 predicted proteins | sample grotaG_FD_184143 | JGI IMG/M metagenome (GOLD analysis project Ga0209724, IMG submission 184143) | Glacier valley bacterial and archeal communities from Borup Fiord, Nunavut, Canada, to study Microbial Dark Matter (Phase II) -... | ecosystem: Environmental > Aquatic > Freshwater > Ice > Glacier ...
CAATTGAAGATTTGCAGGCAGTTAAAAAGGAGCCCGAAGAAGCAGATGCCGACGATGATTCCATTATGATTAAGGATCATAGTTTGCATCACTATAAGGACGAAAAACGTGCTGAACCTGTTCCTGCTCCTCGTAAGCCAGAGGCAATTCCCGTCGCTCCCAAACCAGAACCTGTGGCTGTAGTCCCCCAGCCCGAAGCTGCTCCGGTAAGTGATGTTGAAAAACCCAAAATTACCGTGGTTGGCCAGGTTGATCTTGATAACATCAATCATCCCAAAGCCAAACCGAAAGAGGTAAAACCCGAAATTCCCGTCATTGAGGAGAAAGCGGTTACCGAACAACCTGTCGTCGAAAAAGCAATTGAGCATCCTGTTGAAAAACCTGCGGAAAAACCAGTGGCACCACCTGTTGAAAAACAGGTAGTTGAAGTAAAGGCTGAAACGGAAACACATGAAGCTGAAGTAAAAGTTACTCCGGCACCTATTGTTGAGATTAAGCCTGTTGTTATTGCAGAGCAGCACGAAGAACCCGAAAGTACAGAACCCAAAACTGAGATGATTTCTAATGTTTCTCAGATTGAAAACAATATAAAGGTAATTGGCAAAATCGACCTTAACCCGTCGAAACATGTTGAGAAGCCTAAAACAGGGATCATTAAAAAGAAGTTAACTACTCGCAGAGCTTCTGAAGAAATGAACAGGTCTCAAACTGAAAATGAAAGACCAGTAAGAACTGAGATTGTCAAAGATAACGACAGTTCCGATGTTTCTGAAAACACTGAAGAGATATTTAAACTCGAACGGAAAAAATTAGTTGGCCCTACCGTAGTTGGCCACATTGACCTTCCAGTTGAAGAGAAAAAGAAATCCACCCGCATCGAAGACCATCAATCGCGCAATAAGAAAAAGAGAAAGCGCGTTCCAAAGGATGTAAAAGAGCGTGTTGATTTACCTGAAAAGAAACTTGAAAAAGTGAAGGATAAGGTAGATAAACCTGAAAGCAAGCTTAAGAAGAAGATTTCGCTTGTTGTCAAAAAGAGATCCTCTACTCCTGTTAAACTCGAGGTTAAAGACGAGGATGTTCAAAAGCAGATTAAAGAAACTTTGGCTCGTCTGACCACTAAAGGTCTAAAAACCAAAGGCTCTAAATACCGTCGCGACAAACGAATTGCTTTCAGTGAGAAATTGGCTGAGCAAAGTGCACGTGATGAAAGAGACAAAAGTATTATCAAGGTAACTGAATTTGTTTCGGTCAATGAATTGGCCTCGATGATGGATGTTCCGCCGACAAAGGTTATTGCAACCTGTATGTCACTTGGATTATTTGTGTCTATCAACCAGCGTCTCGACGCCGAAACAATGGCTGTTGTGGCTGATGAGTTCGGTTTCAAAGTTGAATTCATCTCAGTTGAAGTACAGGAAGCAATTGTTGAAGAAGAAGATCACGCAGATGATCTGATGACACGACCTCCGATTGTGACCGTAATGGGTCATGTCGATCATGGTAAAACATCACTTCTCGATTATGTCCGTAAAGCAAATGTAATAGCCGGTGAAGCTGGAGGTATTACACAGCACATCGGTGCATACAATGTAACACTCGAAAGTGGCCGAAAGATCACCTTCCTCGATACTCCGGGTCATGAAGCGTTTACCGCCATGCGTGCCCGTGGTGCCCAGGTTACAGATATCGTTATTATCATTGTCGCAGCTGATGATGATATCATGCCTCAGACAATCGAGGCCATCAATCATGCGCAGGCAGCATCGGTTCCGATTATATTTGCCATCAATAAGATCGACAAAAATGGAGCGGATCCTGAAAAAATAAAACAACAGCTCGCAACGATGAACTTCCTCGTCGAAGACTGGGGAGGTAAGTATCAGTCGCAGGATATTTCTGCAAAAGGCGGTCAGGGTGTGTCGGAACTTCTCGAAAAAGTGTTGCTCGAAGCCGATATGCTCGAACTGAAAGCAAATCCGAATAAACGTGCATTGGGTTCTGTAATTGAATCTTCGTTAGACAAGGGTCGTGGTTATGTAGCTACCATTCTTGTTCAAAGCGGGACGTTAAATGTTGGTGATGTTATTCTTGCCGGACCACATTTTGGTCATATAAAGGCGATGTTTAATGAACGTAATCAACGTGTCGAAAGTGTGGGACCTGCTGAACCGGTATTAATTCTGGGATTAAATGGTGCGCCACAGGCTGGTGATAAGTTTAACGTCATGGAAAGTGAACGTGAAGCACGACTGATTGCAAATAAACGCGAACAGTTACAGCGCGAACAGGGTCTGCGTACTCAAAAACATATTACACTCGACGAGATTGGCCGAAGAATTGCCATCGGAAACTTCCAGGAATTGAATATTATTGTGAAGGGTGACGTGGATGGATCAATCGAAGCGTTGTCTGATACATTGATCAAACTTTCAGTTGGAGAGATTCAGGTGAATGTGATTCATAAAGCAGTTGGACAAATCACCGAATCGGATGTTATGCTTGCATCGGCATCCAATGCAATTATCGTTGGCTTCCAGGTACGACCTTCATTAAGTGCAAGGAAACTTGCCGAGAAGGAAGGTATTGATATCCGACTTTATTCCATCATCTACGATGCGATCAATGAAGTTAAATCGGCTATGGAAGGCATGCTCGCTCCCGAAATCAAAGAAGAGATCAAAGGAACAGCCGAAATTCTTACTGTATTCAACATTACAAAGGTTGGTACGATTGCCGGTTGTATTGTCAGGGACGGAAAGATTCTTCGAAACTCGAAGGTGCGCCTGATCCGCGATGGTATCGTTGTATTCACAGGCGATCTCGAATCGTTGAAACGTTTCAAGGATGATGTGAAAGATGTTGCCAAGGGTTACGAATGTGGTTTGAATATCAGAGGATACAACGATCTGAAGGAGGGCGACTTTATCGAAGCCTTCGAACAGGTTGAAGTTGCAAAAACACTCGATTAGTAACGGGTTATCCGGTATTTGGAAAGCAATACTATAAAACCTCATTCGAAGAAGGAGGTTTATTCAAAATATAAACTGATCAGCAAGAAGGTTGTTAATTCAATCTTTTGCTGATCAGTTTTTTTATGTACATTCGTTGGAATATAATCTTACGGATGATGGAATTGAAATTTCAAAACAATTGCAATGATATCGATTGGGAACTTGTTCCTGAAATATTAAAAGAGGCAGGGATGTCGTTTCACAATGCAGCTATTCATCGGCAGGCATTTTCTGCAAGTGCTTCTGTTGTGTTTGTTTTTGATGAGCAGCAACTAATTGGTTTTGGCAGGGCAATATCTGATGGCATCGTTCAGGCTGCAATTTATGATGTTGCCGTCTTGCCTTCCCGTCAGGGACAAGGAATAGGAAAGCAAATCATCCAAAAGATTGTCGCTTCACTTCCAGGATGCAGTTTTATTTTGTATGCATCACCCGGAAAAGAACCTTTTTATCAGAAACTAAATTTCAGGAGGATGAAAACAGGGATGGCTTTGTTTGTAAAGGCTGATAATATGACCAGCAGAGGATTTACGGAGTAATTTTTAAATAGATATTGAACTATGAAGGCAATTATTGAAAAATTTGTGAGCGATAAGAACATCGCAATGATCGGCGTTTCGGCGAACAAACAAAAGTTTGGAAATGCTTTGCTTCATGAATTAACGAAAAAGGGATACACGGTTTTTCCTGTCCATCCTTCTCTTAGCGAAGTTGAAGGGGTTAAATGTTTTCCCGACGTTAAAACACTTCCTGAGAATGTGACGAACCTGATTGTGGTTGTGAATCCATTGGCAACAGAACAGCTTATTCCTCAATTAAAAGGTTCTCCCATCAAACGGATATGGATGCACAGGGGTGTCGGAAAGGGTTCCGGTTCAGCGGCTGCAATCGAAGCTTGTAAGGAAAACGGAATTGAAGTGGTCCATGGTTTTTGTCCGATGATGTTTTTCAGCCCTTCAGGAATCCATAGTTTCCATTTTTGGATGCGGAAAAAATTCGGGAAAGTACCTGCAGAGTTTACGTTATGAAGGACTTCTTAGATTATTTGTATTTCAGAATCGCAGACTTGCAACATTCTTTCGGGAATCGTTGTTATCAGACTATTATCGGAAATATAAAAATTCATGAAACATCCATGATTCTGCATTTCGCAAATACAGATAATGATTAAATGGATGTTCCATACAGCAATTTAAAAAACAATTTTAATACACATGAAAGTATATCTGGTAAGCATGATGAATGCTTTTGTTTTAATGGTTCTCGGTCTTTGGAGTTTTTTAGGATCTGAAGTACCATCACCAATCGCATTAATTCCGGTTATTACCGGAGCGCTTTTACTCTCTTTAATCAAGGGTCTCCGGTATGGCAGTAAATCGATGGCTCGTATTTCCATGGTCGTAACTGTTTTGATATTAATTGCAATGATCGTACCATTCATAAGTGCTATAAGTTTGGGCGATAGTGCCACCACTTACAGAATCGGGTTTATGATGATTTCATGCTCCGTCACCATTGGCTTTTTTGTCAGCAGGCTTATCCGGATCAGGAAGAAGAGAATGAAAATAAATGGATAATGCTTAGGATGTATATTCAGGCAATCTCCATTTATTTCTCTACATTGCATTATTAAAAAATGGTAAATGGATAAAAAAAAGTTGAAATTTAGATTGGGAATCATACTTATTTCGGTTTCCGTAGCGTTTTTCCTGATTATATTTGCAATTCCTTTCATTCCAATGAATTTAAAGGTTAAAGTTGCTTTGACAACCACTTTGGTTATCGTGGGCGAGGTGAGTTTTTGGGTAGGAACACTGTTGATAGGTAAAGAGGTTTACCAAAAGTTCATGGCCAAATTAAAATCGGGTGAATGGCTTGAAAAAAAGAAAGAGGAGACTGATGATCAATTAAAGGATTAATAATTTTACAAAGTTGACCATTGTTCAACGCTGAGCATTTGTAAATATGTATGAACCTTTTCTAACTTTGCCTCAATTAACAAACTGATTTAATCAGTAAACCAACTAATCATCTAACCTTTTAAATGATGTCAGACAATCTCTCATTTGCATTGCTATGTTTTACCTCCTTTTTTACATTGCTTAATCCGCTTGGTGTCATGCCTTTATTTATGACCATGACAAAAGACTTTGAAGTGGTTTACAGGCGGAAAACGGCTTTAAAAGCAACCATTGTTTCTTTCTTTACAATCATGAGTTTTGCAATGACGGGCCAGCTGTTGTTCCGGTTTTTCGGGATTTCGGTTGATAGTTTGCGGATTGTGGGAGGAGTCATCTTTTTTATCATGGGGCAGGATATGTTGCAGGCACGGCTTGGCAATACAAAGATTACCGAGTCCGAAATGGAAAAGCATATCACCGATATCTCGATTACTCCATTGGCAATTCCAATGATCTGCGGACCGGGCGCAATAACAAATGCGATTGTTTTGATGCAGGATGCCGTTAATGTGGAAATGAAACTGATTCTGATTATTACTATTTTTGTTATTTGCGTGATCACTTACCTTGTATTGATTGCCGCATCACCCATTATGAAGGTCTTGGGCGAGACCGGAAATAAAATCATGCTCCGGCTGATGGGTTTAATTGTAATGGTTATTGGTGTTGAATTCTTCTTTGCCGGATTAAAACCTTTTGTGAAGGAAATGATGAAGTAATTCAATGACGAAACAATGTGGCAATTCAAAAATGAAACGATGTGACAATCCGACGATTTGATAGCAGGCAAATTGCTTAAACAACAATATGCTTAGTCTACTCTGAAAGGGTTAAATTCCAATAACCCCGGGTAAGGAGGAACGACGAAACCCGGGGTAAAGCAATGCAAGACTAACAAAGGCGCATCTGGAAAAGTAAATTAAAAATCAAATGTTCTATGCGCCGCAAAATGACACTTCCGATATCAATTAAAAACCTCCTATATTTGAATTGGAATTAATTTAAAAAAACAAATGGGTATCACAAGCACAAATTTTGGCCTCCGGTTCCGTTTCTTTTTCTTCATCGGGTTTATCGTTCTCAATTTGATGATGAGTTACGCTGTTGCGGGACAGGATCAGTTCGATCGGGTGACACAGGTACTTGAATCGAAGAAACGGGTGCTTGGCGGAAATATATGCATGTTGATTTTTAAGGATAACCGACTTGTCTACAATCAAAACATCGGAAATTATACGCGTAAAACACCTGAAATGATTGCAAGCTGCAGTAAGTGGCTGACGGCTGCGCTGGCTGCAACATTTATTGACGAGGGAAAGATCGCTGCCAAAGATACAATCGGAAAGTATTTGCCCGTTTTTACGAAATATGGTAAGGGAAATATCACAATTAGTCAGTGTATGAGTCACACTTCTGGAATTGAAAGCGGGCAGATTACCTTCCGGACACTTTTGGAGCGGCGAAAGATTGCCTCGCTCGATGAGGAGATAAATCTTTTTGCTGCAAAAAAAATGTCGGGCAAACCGGGTGAAGTGTTCAGCTATGGAAATGTAGGTTTAAATATCGTTGGCCGTATTCTTGAAGTCGTCTCTCACAAAGATTTTGAAACACTTTTTCAGGAGCGGATTGCAAAACCGCTTTTAATGAAAAATACCACATTTACGAAAGGCAAAGCAGTCAATCCTTCCGGTGGTGCAACTTCAACAGCGGCTGATTATATGAATTTTCTCCAAATGATTCTTCAGAAAGGAACCTTTAACGGGAAGCAAATTATCAGTGAGAAAACCATTGAGCTGATGCAGATCAGCCGGACGGTTCGTGCCAGGGTTGTTTATACTCCAACTGAAGCCGTTGGCTTTGAATATGGATGGGGCGAATGGATTTTGGAAAAAGATGAAATTGGTAACAGTACTGTCGTTTGCAGTCCCGGATTGTTTGGAACCTATCCGTGGGTCGATCTCAAACGAAACTATGCTGCAATTATCTTTGTGAAGAATATACATGTGAAAGACCGGCAAAAGAACTATCAGGAGATCAGGGATGCGGTAAATTTATCTATCAAAAAGTAGACCTAATTTTTGCCTTCTAAAATCGCAAATCGTAAATCCTAAATTAATTTATGCATTTCCAAAATCACAAACCATCAAATGTGAATCAAATTGTATCGTTTGAAATTCACAAAACACATAATCACTTTCCAACGCGTCGTTTTGAGTTCACTTTATTTAGAATCACTCTCAAATACGTCATTTGTAGTCCGCAAAACACACAATCACTTTCCAACGCGTCGTTTGTAGTCCGCAAAACACACAATCACTTTCCAACGCGTCGTTTGTAGTCCGCAAAACACATAATTTGCCTGTGATTATGCCCAAAGCGATTCTCAAAACACACAATTTGTCTGTGATGATGCCTAAACCGATTTACAAAAGCATCCATTGGCACCCGATTACGCCCAAACAGATTTCAAAAAGCAATCATTAGGACGTAATGATGCCCAAACCGATTTGCAAAAGCATCTGTTTGGATCTAATTACTTCCATTGCGGGATTTAAAGTGGGTTGCCCTTTGAATTGCCTGTTATAAAAGATAATTATATCAGCATCCTGAAGCCTAAAGTACAATCTGCTCCTATAAATGGTCGTATCCGCAAAGTCTTTGTCGAAATTAAATCAAATCATTTTATGGGTTGAATTATTGTTTGTATTAGAAATCAATTTATCTTTAATCATTATAAAAATGTATTATTAATTGAGATTCTATATGAGCCAAATCATCGATAAAATCCGTGCCGAATTGATCGCAAACAGTAATGAAGCGCTTCAGAAAACAAGTCAGGATTTTTTTAAAGAATCAATCCGCTGTTATGGAATAAAAAGTGCAACGGTCGTTAATATTGGCAAAGAACATTTTAAAGCATTAAAGGACCTTCCTAAAGCGGTGGTCTTTGATTTATGCAATGAACTATTGCAATCGGGCATCATTGAAGAATCGTTTGTGGCTTGTCATTGGTCATATGCGGTCTGCAAAAAATATACGCCGGAAGATTTACCGGTATTTGAAAAATGGATCAACAATTACGTCGATAATTGGGCGTCGTGCGATACATTGTGTAATCATACGGTTGGGGAATTTGTGGAAATGTATCCCGAAACTATTTCAGAATTAAAACGATGGGCTACATCAACCAACAGATGGATGAAACGTGCTTCGGCAGTATCGTTGATTATTCCTGCACGTCATGGGCTATTTTTAAAAGAAATCATTGAGATAGCGGATATCCTACTGATGGATAATGATGATATGGTTCAGAAAGGTTATGGCTGGATGCTAAAAGCAGCGAGTCAGGCACACCAGAAAGAAATATTTGAATATGTAATGTCAAAGAAAACAGTTATGCCACGCACTGCATTACGATATGCAATTGAGAAGATGTCTCCAGAATTGAAAAGTAAGGCAATGGAGAAATGAGGATGCAATAAATAAAAATCGATCAATGATAAAAACGAGGCTTGAATATGAACTGCCAGAATCAATCGTAAAATGGGGATGGAAATATCATCATTTAGGAATTCCAACCGATCGTGTAATGCCAAATGAGAAATACGTGCCCCAATTCAGGTTTTATGTTTCGGGATTTGGGGATAGTCCATTTGGAATTGAGTGGATGCGTTTTGAAAATGACAGCCCGATCGATCCATTAATAAAAACAGTTCCGCATCTTGCCTTTGAAGTCGCCGATATCGATTATGAATTGGCGAAGCATCATCTTACGATACTCACACCACCAAATTGTCCGGCCGAAGGGATCAGGGTTGCAATGATCGAGCACAATGGAGCTCCTGTTGAACTGATCGAATTTAATTGAAATTCTGAAACCTAGATTGGGTATTCCTGATGAATTGGAAATAGCTGCAATTATTACGATCGGTTATAAAACCGATGATGCAAAAATTTTGAAGCAGAAGATAATTGATATCAATGAAAAAATTCATTTTAATAAATGGTAATTTGGAAAACTAATAACTCGCAAAGAGCCGCACTGAAAGGAGGCTCTTTGCTTGCAAGTCACAGGGCAAAATGAAGAGACAAATATATCAGCAAGGATAAAAATGAAAGAATGGACAAACCAGCAAGAATCTCGTACCAGGTAATGACAATGTTGCTTCCCGAACCAAATAAGTGCCGTAAATTTGAAAAAGCGAGACGCGTATCGCGCATACTCCTCTGAAATTGCGTATGTCGGTTAGAGTTTGACATAATAGGAAAGATCTATTGCACTATAAATTTACATTAAGAATCGAGAGATTTTGCAAGCGTATCCGATGCGTCAGGCAGATATTCAGACAATACAGTATCCTGCAGAAAATCATTGCTAAAGAGCTCCGCTGTTTCCTTCCTCAGTAATGCACTTCTGTGCGATATCCACTCTTCTGCATTGTTTCCGTACATATATTGAATTAAACCGGGAAAGGACCAGTCGGCATTTTTGCCCCAATGCAGCGTAAAAGCAATGTTATTGGCTTGTAAAACTTCAATAATGCGTGTACAAAATTCCGGTAAACTAATATTATTATCCTTAGGGTTCCAGATCAAACCATCAATTTCAAGCATACAGGTTACGGGGAATTTTGTAAAAGCGAGCGTTGCGCCCGATTGTTTTACAAAACGCATTGCATAGATACCCGGTATAGGTCCCTCCTCTCTGGCTAAGTTAACCAATAGTTCCAATGCTTTGGCTGAATCACTGTTATCAATTCCAACCGAACAGGCATAAGCGGGACCCTGATAGCCAGCATCCCAGAATATTTCGCTTAGGGTTCCCGTTACGTCGAGATCAATAGGGGGCAAGATTGATGTTTGTAATGCTTTTATAAGAGTCGGTATGCTGTTTTTGAAATTTTCGGCGATGTGTGTGAATAAAAGTAGAAGGTCGCGGTAAACAGCTGTTTTAATTTTAGGAACCGGATCTGGGTAACCACTCCGGTAAGGCTTCTTATACATTAATTCTACCACGTACTGCGGATCGTTTATGTAAGGATTAATGAACACCTTATAATGAAAAGGGCGATTGGGTTTACCATTCACATCTGTTTCACCATCGATTTGAAAATCGGAGTTTTCGAAGTCCATTGATTGTGCAAGCTGCAAAGCTAGATCTTTGTCTATTTTCTTCACATAACGGTTGAGTAAAAAACGATCTTCCGCTTCGATCACTACACCATGTATGAATCCGAAAGAGCCTAAGCTTACCAATGCTGCATTGAACAAGCCGTCATTCCTGATTACCCTTGCGTTGAAACGATTTGCAAATGTGTCGTTCAGCGCTGGTTTGGTATGCCTTTCCAGGTAAACGATATCATCAGCTCTGTCTCCGATTATTAAATTGATTCCAACTACACTATCCTGCACAGCACCTTCATCCCAAGCTGAACCATGTACACCGACGGAAATACAACCTGCTATTGTTTGCCCATTACTTGCACCGGTTACTTTTAAAGATTTTCCCTGGTCAAACAAAAAATTGCTGATCTCCTTTATTATATTGCCACACTGAAAGACGAATAAATTTCCTTGTAAAAAAGTTGTGTTTACATGCATTTCATCAGCAGAAACTGCCCGTTTTAGGTTCATCGCTGCATTGAAGTGCATATTGTCCTTCTGATGAGCAATGTGCGACATTGACCATGCCGAACCATACGCTCTGAAACCCTGCTGACTATCTAAGGCGGATTTTATTAAACTTTGAATTTCTTTCGCTGCATCATTGTAACGATCAGTAAAAGAAGGCATATTACCTTTGGTTTCCAATGAAGTTTCATACAATATCTTTGTTGGAAATGGTCCGTTATTATGAAATGTGTTCCAACTTCCGATTTCATGTTTGATTGTGGTAGCCATGTTATTCAGATTGTTTTAGACATACATATTTTACTTTTACCTGCCGTTTCTTACCAAGTGTAATCGCGTTAAGCAATACACCGCCTAAAGTTGACCGGTATTCGAATGAATAAAATCCTCTTCCGGCACAATTCTCAATTAAAAAAAATTCACCCTCCAAAAGTTTTAATGTGATAGTTGTATCTATAACATTCATCTTTTTCCCTTTGTAGAAATCGCCTGAAGTATTTAGTGCGCTTGGCTCCGGAACACCATCCCGGCTAACAATGCGTACAGAATAGCAGGATGAAAGAAAAATGAGCAAAATACTTGCTAAAAAAAATGATTGAACTTCTCTTTTGAAATTATAAGTGTTTGATTCCATATATTTCAATTTTTAATTAGATTTATTACGAATAAGGATATTCATTTGTTACACTTTTGGATCAATGTTTTCAGGTACTTTTTTGATTAAAATCAGCTCAATTCCTTTTATATTCGACAAAAGAATTCCAAAAGATAATTCATGATTATAATTCAAAAAATCCTGAAAGCCATTATTTAAATAGCAATCAGGATTTTCTTTAAAACAGGATAAATGAAAAAAGGATACTTTATTGCAATGAAAGTACCTGTTTCCTGTCGAGTAATTTTTCTTTTAGATTTTCATAAGTTACATCCTGCACAGATTGTTTTTTGTCGATTGCAATACAGGCTGCGACAGCCGCCGACTGCCCTAAAATCATAAATACCGGTTCCATACGAACCGACCCATAGGCAATGTGGGTTGAAGAGATGCAAACCGGGACAAGCAGGTTGGTGCATTCTTCCTTCTTTGGAATTATGGAACCATATGAAACGGCATATGGCTTAAGTGGGCTGACACCTACATCACCTTCGTTTTGCACAAAACCTTTTGTTGTCACATAGCGTTGAATATTATGGGAGTCCATTGCATACGATCCCATTCCAACAGGATTTGGCACCTCGCGTTTGGCAAGCACATCATTTTCAGTCGTCACATATTCGCCAATCAATCGTCTTGCTTCACGAATATAAAGTTGACGTGACCAGTTGCCATTGTCGGTAAATTCATCCTTTGCCAATCCCCAATCTTTCATCGCTACCCTGACTTCCTGTGGCACAGCGGAGTCGTTTGCCACAAAATAAAGCAACCCTTTCTGGTAATCCTCATGCTCTTTGATGATCTCCTTACGTCTTTCATACGAGGCTTCAGGGTAATCATAGTTCATTCCAATGAAGTCGCTGCTGAAAGGACCGTGGTTATTAGTATCGGTTTTGTGATTCGGAATAATGTCAAATTTACCAAACCATTCCCGCCATCCTGCATCGAACACACGCGCAAGCAATTCATATTTTGCCGGATCGTAATTCTCAGGTTTTGGGAAAGGAACCCGGTTATCAGGATGATTGCTCATGCACAAGCGAAAACAGTAGGCCTGAATCTTTTTGTCGCCCGTACAGTTCGCAGCAATTGGATCGGATGAAATACCGTACAGCAATCCGCTTTCGGGTTTGCCCGGAATTTTATATGGATCCACATTCGCCTTGAAATAATGGCCGTGATGTTTTGCATCAGCCTGTACCCCATTCCAGGTCTCGTTGTATTGAGTGCATGCTTCCCGACCAACATGATAGGTTACACCGGCAGCTGCCATCAGGTCGCCTTCGTAAGTTGCATCAATAAACACTTTGCCTGAGAAAGTCTTTCCTGATAAGGTTTTAATTGAAAAGATGATACCATCTTTCTTTATTACGCCACTTGTCCTGTCGAGCCATTCGTCCCGAAGAACTGTAATTTTATTTTCTTTAATAAAATTTTCGAATACCTTTTCAGCAACGTGGGGTTCAAAGATCCACATCGTACGATTTTCACCATCCATCGCAACGGTCCCCTGCCCTTTATTGCCATATTCCGATTGTTTCTGCCAGTTCCATGCTGCCGAATGGTTGTAATGTTGCCAGACACGGTGGTAAAATTCACGGGATAAACCACCGATTGTCGATTTATTACCGGTATCCGTATAACCCAGACCACCTGACGAAAGACCTCCAAGATGTTTATCAGGAGATACAACCAGTACCGTTTTCCCCGATTGAACGGCCTCAACTGCAGCTGTTACAGCAGCCGAAGTACCACCATAAACAATCAAATCGGCAGAATATTCATTCGGATTACTTTTTATAGTATTGCATCCGCTGAAGAACAAAAAAGATCCGCAGCATATTGCTATGCAAGCAGATCGCAGAAAGAATAAAGATTTATTCATAATTGACTGGATTGTTTTACGAATTTAACGCTTAAAATAATCAGGAGGCTAATACACCAGGATTGATTTGAACAAATTTATCAAGATCGATAGTTCCCAGCTTGGCGCGAGTCCTGATAAGGTCAAAAAAGAGGTCTTGTATGGCATCTTTAACCAGCTCATCATCAGACGAAAACTTTCGCCCATATCGGAACAAGGAATCCGCATAGAGATAATAAATATGTGTCAGTGCATATTTCTCGCCCTTTTTAAAGTCTTCCCAAAGTTTCGCGTCGTTAGTTATCGGATCCATCAACAAAAATTTCACACTCAAAAGTAGTGTTTTTAGCAGATGTACAATCATGCAAATGATTTGGAGTGTGAATTGTAATTCTTTTCCAAACAGCCTATCAACCAAATCCCACTTGATTTCCGATATTCCACCTCACCATCTTTTTATGTGATTTGTTAAAACCTTCATTATTTCCAAAACGTTTAAGATTTATATTTGTACTTTTATGTTTTATCATTCTGACAATTTCCTGAAATGACGAAGAAGTATCAAACCGACACTATTAACTGGAATACTATATTAAAATTCAAGAACTTGCTGCAAATATTTGTAGGCAGCGGTCTGGCTGTTTTCGCGATGAAAGGATTTATGATACCAAACCGATTTCTGGATGGTGGCGTAACCGGGATCTCCTTATTGCTACATGAAATCACACACATCAACATCAGCATTTTCGTGATCGTTTTTAACCTGCCGTTTATATACCTTGGCTATCAAAAAATCGGGAAAACCTTTGCTGTTCAGACGACGCTTGCCATCGTTCTACTCGCAATCGGGCTGTTGTATCTAAATATTCAACCTGTTACAACCGATAAGCTGCTAATTGCCATTTTCGGTGGTATCCTGATTGGTGCCGGAGTTGGGCTGGTAATCAGGAGTGGCGGGGTAATTGACGGAGCCGAAGTAATTGCGGTATTTACCAAACGAAGAACCGGTTTTTCGAACAGCGAAATCATCATGCTTCTCAACGCTTGCATCTTTTCTGTTGCCGCCATTTATCTTGGTTTAGAAACGGCCATGTATTCGTTGATTACCTATTATGCAGCAACCAGGGCAACCGATTACATTGTGGATGGAATCGAACAATATACGGCAATCAATATCATTTCAGCCCAGCACGACAAGGTTAAAGATTTCATCGTAAATGAATTGGGAAAGGGGATTACTGTTTATAAAGGAGAACGCGGATACCTTCCCGGAAGTTTCAATATTAAAGCCGATTGCGAAATTATTGTAACCATTGTAACCCGCCTTGAAATAAACCAGATACAGGAAGCTGTTTTGGCCATAGACCCAAAGGCATTTATTTATATACAAAGCATCAATGAAGCAACAGGTGGAATCCTAAAATCAAAAGGACATGCAAAGTAAACTGCCAATGAAAGACTTTGTAATCAACTTATTGAAAAATAAGCTTCCGGAATACTATTACTATCACAATCATGAACATACCTTGTATGTGACAGAGAAAGCCATCGAAATTGGCAGGCACGAAGCATGTTCAGAAAAAGAACTGGAACTATTAAGCGTAGCTGCTTTATGGCACGATACCGGCTATACCCTGATTTATAACAATCACGAAGAAGAGAGCTGCTTGCTTGCCCGGCAATATTTACCTGAGTATGGTTATTCTGCCCCTGATATTGACGAAGTTTGCGGCATGATTATGGCCACAAAAATTCCGCAAACGCCAAAAACCAGATTGGAAGATATCCTGGCTGACGCGGATCTTGAATACCTTGGAACACCCGGTTTTGAAACAATGGCTGATTGCCTTTTCAGAGAACTAAAATTGATAAACACATCTTTAACCGAAGAAAAATGGAGATTGATGCAGATTTCGTTTCTTCAGAATCATCGTTACTTTACCCGATTCTGTAAAGAGAACAGGGAAGACGTTAAGCAAATGAACTTAAGCAAACTGGCAAATCAAGATTGAATTATCGTATTGATTTTCAAAAATATCTATAAAAATAAAATTAATTCTCATGTCACTTTCTGTCGCGCCACTGGTTATTAGTTTAGTTATTGCAGATCGAATCCGAAGATATGTAAAAGGAAACAAGCTTCCGCTTTGGGAGAAACCACTTAAATACATCCTGTTTTTCTCTGTTTTCCTTTTTGCAACCGAGGCATTTCTTTCTGCCAATGAGGTCACAAAATGGATTTGGCATCTGTACCTGATTGCACTGATTATATTTTCATTGCAGCAGAAGGAATTCCGTGTACTGCGCATGTTTATCGTTGCATTCGTGCCCAATGAAATTGTGTCGCTGTTCAGTGATCTGGCTGAAGTGATTAGTGTCGATTTTTTTAATACCAATGAAGCTTATTTCAAAAATGCCATTGCATTGACCTATATCTGGATGGCTGCCATCTTATTCAGTCAAAACAGGCAATTTAAGGCTGCTGAGAAAGAACGAATTAAAAGACAGCAGGAAGATGAGCTCAACCGGGCAATCGCCATCCGGAAAGTAGAACTCGAAGTATTAGTTGCCGAACGTACCGCAGAACTTACGGAACAGAAAGAGGAATTAGAACATGCACTTCATGAATTGCGCACCACCCAATCACAGCTTATCCAATCCGAAAAGATGGCTTCGCTCGGCGAACTCACCGCAGGTATTGCCCATGAAATTCAGAACCCCTTAAACTTCGTGAATAATTTCTCGGAAGTAAATGCAGAGTTAATCGACGAGATGAAGCAGGAAATTAACAAGGGGAATTTAGAAGAAGCAAAAGCGATCGCTGATGATATCGCGATGAATGAACAAAAGATCACGCAACATGGGAAAAGAGCTGATGCGATTGTAAAAGGTATGCTTCAGCACAGTCGTACCAGCAGTGGCATAAAAGAACCAACGAATATCAATTCTTTGGCAGATGAATACTTACGGCTGGCATACCATGGATTGCGGGCAAAGGATAAATCATTCAATGCAACAATGAAGACCGACTTTGACGAAACGATCGGAATGATCAATATTATTCCGCAGGATATTGGCCGTGTAATACTTAATTTAATCACCAATGCATTTTATGCGGTAACGGAGAAAAAACAACAGCAACCTGCCGGTTATGAACCAACCGTTTCAGTCTTCACAAAAAAAACCGGAACCAACGTTTTGATTACGGTAAAAGACAATGGCAACGGTATACCAAAAAAAGCGTTGGATAAGATATTTCAGCCATTCTTCACAACCAAACCAAGCGGAAAAGGTACAGGTCTGGGGTTGAGTATGAGTTACGAAATTATCACCAAAACTCATGGCGGAGAGTTGAAAGTCGATACCAAAGAAGGTGAAGGTGCCGAGTTTACAATTGTTCTGCCAGTTTAATCCTAACATTCTAAAAAATGAAAATATTAGTAGTTGACGATGAAAGAGATATTCAAACACTGTTTGAGCAACGTTTCAGAAAGGAAATCAGGGAGAAGCTCATTGAGTTTGTATTTGCTTTTTCCGGGGAAGAGGCACTGACTTATCTTGAAAAGAATCAGCATGAAGTGGTTATGATACTTTCCGACATCAATATGCCTGGAATGAGCGGTCTGGAGTTGCTTCGGCAAATCAAGCAAATGTACCTAAAACCGCCGCCAATTGTAATGATGATAACTGCTTATGGCGATGCAGAGAATTTCAATACCGCCAAACAGTTGGGGGCAGACGATTTCTTAACCAAACCGGTTGATTTCACATTGTTAAAAGCAAAATTTAAACTATAAATTCATGGCAAAGATATTAGTAGCCGATGATGAAGTTGATTTGGAAATGCTCATCAAACAGAAATTCCGACAAAAAATAAGGCAACAGGAATATGAATTCATATTTGCGGTAAACGGAAATGATGCTTTGGCTAAAATTCAACTACATCCTGATGTTGATATCGTTTTGAGCGATATCAACATGCCTGAAATGGACGGTTTAACCTTGCTTAGCCGTTTGAGTGAATCCAGCCCGCTGATAAAAGCGGTGATTGTATCGGCTTATGGCGATATGGAAAATATCCGCACCGCAATGAACCGTGGCGCTTTCGACTTTATCACGAAGCCAATCAATTTTGAAGACCTTTCGGTGACGATGGAAAAAACGATCAGGCATGTAGCACAAATCAAGGAGACGCTCAAAGCAATCCGTGAAAATAGCATCCTGAAGATGTATGTAGATGAAACCGTGCTTAATTTCATGGGTGGTCGTGAGTTTGAATCTTCGCTGATGGCAAACGAATTAGTCGAAGCTTCGATCGTCTTTATTGACATCTGTAGTTTTACTTCCATCAGCGAGAATGAGTCGCCCGACACGGTTGTGAAATTGCTAAACAGCTATTTTGAAGTAATGGTAAAAGAGATCATTGCGCAGGGCGGCTACATTGATAAATTCATTGGTGACGCGATTATGGCTGTGTTCCGTGGCGACTATCACCTCGACAGGGCGATGGATGCCAGCCTTGCAGTAAGATCGAAAATAGACAGTTTACCTCCTTTAAATAAAACCATATCCTTTATTCCAAAAGTTTCAATTGGTATCAACAGTGGTGAAATGATTTCCGGTAATATTGGTTCCGCCAGCTTGCGACGACTTGATTACACTGTTATTGGCGATACCGTGAACACTGCACAACGATTGCAATCTACAGCTGCTCCCGGCCAGATTTTAATCAATAATATCGCGTACGAAAAAGTGAAAGAGTCATTCAATTGCCGTAAAGTGGGTGAGATAAGCCTGAAGCATAAAGCAGATAAGGTTGTTATCTACGAAGTTTTAGATTAGTATCATCTGATTTTACAAAGGCGACTTCAGAAAATACCTCAACCTGATATTCACACCAATTGATTGTACAGATGCTTTGCTGCTTCCGCCCATCAGACTGTTAATCTGATTTGCATCTGACGATAACTGAAATTTGTCGGGTGAAGCATAGTCCGAGATATTCGAAAGCGATTTGCTGTAAAAGGCAGCAATTCCAAACTGAATATTCTTTTGAATAAGGAAATCGAATCCTGCTGATATTAAAGCATTAATATGAAGGGATTTTATTTCCAATGAACCATCGGTTACACTATTTACATTGCCTGGAAAACCATAAGCAGGTAGATTTTGCAAAAGGACATTGTAGGCTGGATAATACCCTTTATAGGTGAAGGTACCGTTACTCGTGTATTTTTTAGTGACAGGAATCGCAAAACCGATACCCGGTTGTAAGAAGAACCCCATTTTTT
>Ga0209724_1001905_pt1 | contig 18403 bp, 12 predicted proteins | sample grotaG_FD_184143 | JGI IMG/M metagenome (GOLD analysis project Ga0209724, IMG submission 184143) | Glacier valley bacterial and archeal communities from Borup Fiord, Nunavut, Canada, to study Microbial Dark Matter (Phase II) -... | ecosystem: Environmental > Aquatic > Freshwater > Ice > Glacier ...
GCCCGCGAACGCAATCCAGCTCGCTGGTCAGGCAAGACTCGCGACTGGTCTCACATCGCAATCGTCACGCTCAATCCCGAGCGGAACTCGGTCGTCACAGCACATCTCAGGAGCATCGATACCCAGCGTTTAGCAGCTTGACAGACGCGACAACCCGCTTGACACGCGCCGCTACCTTCAGGGCGTGCGCAAGATCACACCTTCTTTGTTACGCGACCGGCGTGCCAAATAGAACTCCTATTTGGTAGGTATCCACGGCCATCGAGGAGTTCGTCGCGGCCGTGGACGCCTACATCCGCTGGTACAACGATGCGCGGATCAAGATCTCACTTGGCTTCCTCAGCCCCGTTGAGCACTGCAGGAGCCTGGGGATCGCTGCTTAACCAGTCCAAGCTTTTCGCCGCACCCCCGCCTGCAAGTGGCGACCCGAAGTAGACTTGATTTGACGAGTTATGAAACTCGGGCGTCATGGAGTTGGTCGTGTTTAATTTGCAACCCCCTCAGCAAGCATTCGAGCTCATTGTTCTCGATCCTGCTGGTCGCGTGCGGTTCAGCGATGCGCATGCGTCTGCATTGCTTGCGCACGGCAATGCGGTCTGCAGGTCCGGAAGCAGCGTCTCGGCAACGAACCGACCCGGTCGCGATGCACTGGAGCGGCTGATGCGTTGCACGCTCGCTGACGCCGCCGCGGACACTGCCGCCGTGCCACGAGTCGTTCCGCTGCCTCGAGCCGGTCGGTTGCCGTTGATCGCGATCGGCTTGCCGATCACGCGTTCGCGGCGCCATGCTGATTTTGAGTTGGGTGCGGTAATTCTGTTGCGAGATCCTGAGCACGTTCATGTGCCGCCGAAACGGGTCGTGCGTGACATGTTTGGCTTGACTGTCGCTGAGGCAGACGTCGCGATGGCGATCGCGAGCGGTCATACCCTGAAGGAAGTCGCACTGCTGCGCACCTGCAGTCTCAACACCGTGCGGACCTTGGCTGGCCGAGTTCTCGCAAAAACCGGCTGTCGTCGGCAGGCCGAAGTCGTGCGCCTGCTCGGCGCGCTCAACGATGCGCTCGCCGCAGCGAGCGGTCTGGCGTCGGGAGCGGCGCTCGCTGCTGCTGTCGAAGACGATCTGTCGCGACGCGCATGCAGCCAATATGAAACCTTGCTGCGTCTGCCGTTGCATGCACCTCCGAATCAGCATGCGACGGTTGTCTCGCGCGCCTTTGCTCCCGGCGACGACACGGGCTTTCATCTGCATGGCAGCGGCCACGAAATCGTCTGCGTTCTCGAAGGGTCGTTGACGATGGAATACCTTGATCAGCCGGCCAGCGCAACCGGCGCCGGCGAGGCGATCTACGTACCACCCGGCGTGATCCATCGCGGCATCAATGCCGACCGCGGCAACCCGCTCTCCTTGTTCCACATCGGCATCGGACCAGCAGGCTCGATCGATCGCCGCAACGTCTGACATTGCGTGAGCAATGCGTTTGTCATGCGATCGGATGACGGCGGCGGCGCGACTCCTCGATAGTGTCCGTGCACTGCGGATTCAAAGGAGAGAGCCATGAAGAGACGCTATGTGCTGCTGGGACTGGCTTCGAGCGCGTGCCTGACAGCGTGCGCCAAGTTCACGGGCGATGACAAGCCCGTTGTCGAAGACTTCACCATCGCATCGTCGGATGCCGACGTGCGCCTGTTTTTGCACAACAAGCGCAGTCGTCAAGTCGGCGCGCCACGGGCTGATCGAACCGTGTTGTTCGTGCATGGCCTCACTTACCCGGGTTCGACAGCCTTCGATTTGCCGCTCGCAGGACGCTCCTGGATGGATGACCTCGTGCAACAAGGCTTCGATGTATGGAGCGTCGACATACGGGGATTCGGCCGTTCCACCCGACCTGCAGCGATGGATCAACCGCCGCTGGCCAACCCGCCGCTACTGAATGCCGACATTGCAACCGGCGACGTGGCCGCGGCGGTGCACTTCATCAAGGCGCATCGTCGGCTCGATCGAATCGTGATCGTCGCCTGGTCGTGGGGCACGGTGCTGGGCGCGCGCTTCGCCGCTGCCGACCCGGGCTCGGTCGAACGACTGGTGTTGTACGCGCCGGTCTGGCGCTGGCATGCCGACCGGCCCGTTCCGAAAGCGCCGCCGGGCGCTTATCGCAGCGTGACTCGCGAGGCGGCTCGCCGCAACTGGTTCAACGGCGTGCCGGTCGCAGAACAACCGTCGTTGATCCCGCCGGGTTGGTTCGAACAATGGGCTGACGCGACATGGCCGAGTGATTCGCAAGGCGCCCAGCAGAACCCTCCGGTTGTGCGTGCACCCAATGGACCCTTGGTTGAGGTCGTCGCCCACTGGGAATCGGGTCAAGCGATGTTTGCGCCCGAACGGATCGTCGCGCCGACGTTGTTGGTGGTCGGCGAATGGGACGCGACAACACCGCCTTACATGGCGCGCGACCTGCTGCCGCTGCTTGTCAATGCCGAGTCGACGCAGCTCGAGGTCATCGCTGCAGGCACGCATCAACTGTTTCTCGAGCGAAATCGCGACGTGTTGTTCGAGTTGGTGCGGAACTGGCTATTGCATAAGTCGAACTGATCGTCGAGACCTGCTGCACGGATATTCAACTGAGCGCATTGCCGCATCAAAAACGCTACCGGTGCTGACCTCTTGCCTCACGTAATTTGCTACCCGCCGGATGGTCCGGCGGCTGTTCTTTGCTCATTAGTTCGTGATGGCTCACGCCATGAGCTACCTCTGCGCCAGACTTGGCTCCGTGGCCCCGTGTTGTGGGCTTCTGGAGCTTGCGATGAATGCGGCAGAACTGAAGCGGTGGCTGGCGTCGGTGGCGAGGCTGACGCCAGCCCAGAGGGTGGAGTTGCTCAGTTCGCTGAGCGCCAGGGTCGACGGGGCCGAGGTAGGGCAGCTCGTGGACTTGCGGCTCGCCCGGTTGCCGGCTTGCCCCCATTGCGCCGGCACGCGGATCGTTCGCAACGGCAGCGCCAGCGGCTTGCAACGCTACAAGTGCCGGGCTTGCCAGCGTACCTTCAACGCGCTGAGCAAGACCCCGCTGGCCCGGTTGCGTATGAAGGCCAAGTGGTTGCAACAAGAAGATGTGTTGGCTGAGTGTGATCAGCCAATTCGATGGACCGATGATCAAGGTCGGTGATGGTTGTCGGGCCATCAAGACGCTCGAAATGGCACAAAAGACGGCTTGGCAGAAGGAAGTCTGGCGACTGATCTGCCACAGGGCACAAATCGTGCCGCGGCGCCCGCTCTAACCTATTGAATTCCCTCGGAAAAATTTGATCACGTTCGATGATGGGAAGTCACCCCCGAACATCAACGAACGTGATCGCTACGAGGCATTTCTCCATCAAGATTCGTGATCACGCTCACTTGGCCCGCGGCTTGATCATTCGCATGGCTTCGGCCGAACTGGGTGTGGCGCCCTCGACGGCGTTTCGCTGGCGGCATCGCTTCTTGCAACTGGCCCAACCCGTCAAGGCGCCGGCGCTCACCGGCGTGGTCGAGGCCGACGAGACCTTCTTCCTGCGCTCCAGCAAGGGGCAGCGCCCGGGCCGCACGCCTCGCAAGCGCGGGGGACGGGCTTCGCGCAAGGACCGCGGCGAGGACCTGGTACCCGTCTTGTTTGCCCGCGACCGCTCCGGGACGACGGCCGACTTTCTGCTGGAGGCTGTCTCCAAAAATTGCCTCAGCGAGGTTCTCAGGCCGCGCGTCTACGCCGACGCCATCCTTTGCACGGACGGCTCGGCGCCGATGGCGGCCACCGCCAAGGACTTGGGTGTGCACCACGAAGCCATGAACCTGAGTGCCGGCGAACGCGTGCGCGGGCCTTGGCACATCCAGAATGTCAACGCGTATCACGGCAGGCTGAAGGGTTGGATGCATCGCTTCAGAGGCGTGGCCACTTCCTACCTCGAAAGCTACCTGGGCTGGTACCGCGCGTTCGACCCGGGCCAGCCGCAGTCGAAACCAGAACCCTCCCATGCTGAGACTGGCCTTGGGGCTCGATGGTTGAAGGCACCACGAACTACTGAGCAAAGAGCCCATAACGGGGCGTCATTCCATCCCGTATCTTATGAATCGCGACGTTCAGTGGGACAACGTCGTGACCGATAGTCTGCCAACCATGGACATCGCACCGGATGAATTTTCGCGATATACCGTTCGGAATGGCGACCTCCCGGTTTGCGAGGGCGGACAAGTCGGGAGAAGTGCCTTCTGGAAATGGGCGCTACCCGTATGCGGATATCAAAAGGCTTTGCATCGCGCCCGAAGTCTTAACCATAGCTGAGACTACCCGTGCTTTCTCTTCTATCAGCTCCAACTCGCCGCTAAGCTCGGGGTGTTTGCCGCAGACGGGAACGAGAACACTATCGCTCATCTGACTAACGAAAAGCTTCGCAGACACCGCTTTGCCTTCCCGCCGCTTTCCGAGCAGAAGTCCATTGCCGATGCCCTAGATACATAGCTGTTGAAATTTCAGAACATCATCGGCCAACTCGAAAGTGAGATCGAACTTCTGCGCTAATACCGAACCCGACTCGTTGCTGATGTGGTCACTGGCAAGCTCGACGTGCGCGAAGTGGCCGAGCGCTTACCCGAAGAAGCGCCGTCCGACATCGCCGAGAAATCAGCCAGCGAAGTCGATGGCGTAGAACACACTGACGAGGAAGCCGAAGCATGAGCGCTGACATCAGCGAGAAGGGCCTCGAATCGCTGATCGTCCGGCACATGACCGGCACCGACGGCCTGGCCATCGTGCCCGGCGCCATGACCGAGCCGCCCGCGCCCTATGGCGGCACGGGCTACTTCGCCAGCAGCCTCAAGGATTTCGACCGGGCGCATGCGCTGGACGCGGCGCAGCTCTTCGCCTTCCTGCGCGCCACGCAGCCGGAGGCCGTCAAGAAGCTCACAAAGGTCGATGCCCACGACGCCAAGGACCTGAACCGCCTCAAATTCCTGAGCCGGCTTTCGGCCGAGGTCGGCAAGCGTGGCGTCATCGACGTGCTGCGCAAAGGCATCGAGCACCATCCCGCCGGCCACTTCGATTTGTTCTACGGCACGCCGTCCGAGGGCAACGCCAAGGCCGCGGCGCTGCATGCGCAGAACCGCTTCTCGGTCACGCGCCAACTGGCCTACAGCACCGACGAGAGCCGGCGCGCGCTGGACCTGGGCCTGTTCATCAACGGCCTGCCCATCGCGACCTTCGAGCTGAAGAACAGCCTGACCAAGCAGACCGTCGAGGACGCGGTTGAACAGTACTGGCGCGACCGCAACCCGCGCGAGCGGCTGTTCAAGTTCGGCCGCTGCGTGGTGCACTTCGCCGTGGACGATGCCGAGGTGCGCATGTGCACCGAGCTGAAAGGCAAGGCCTCGCGGTTCTTGCCGTTCAACATGGGCCACAACGATGGTGCCGGCAACCCACCGAACCCCCACGGCCTGAAGACTGACTACCTCTGGAAGGCGGTGCTCACGCCGGCGGGCCTGACCGACATCCTGGAGAACTACGCCCAGATCGTCGAGGTCAAGCACCCGAGGACGGGCAAGAAGAAGCGCACGCAGGTTTTCCCGCGATACCACCAGTTGGGCGTGGTGCGCCAGGCCCTGGCCGATGTGCGCGTGCACGGCGCCGGCAGGCGCTACCTGATCCAGCACTCGGCAGGCAGCGGCAAGTCGAACTCAATCGCCTGGCTGGCGCACCAGCTCATGGGCGTCAAGGTGGGGTTGGGGAAAGAGAGCAAGGAGGTGTTCGATTCAGTGATCGTCATCACCGACCGGCGCATTCTCGACGACCAGATTCAGAAGACCATCAAGCAGTTCATGCAGGTGGGCGCCACGGTGGGCCATGCCGAGCACTCGGGCGACCTGCGGCGGTTCATCGAGCAGGGCAAGAAGATCATCGTCACGACGGTGCAGAAGTTCCCGTGGGTACTCGACGAGATCGGCGCGGTGGGCGACAAGCGCTTCGCCATCGTCATCGACGAGGCGCACTCAGGCCAAGGTGGCAAGACCTCGGCGGCCATGGGCAAGGCCTTGGGGGAGGGCGCCGACGCGGCAGCGGGCGAGGACGACGAAGAGCGCGACGCCGAGGACGTGGTGAACGCAGCGCTGGAAGCGCGAATGGCCGCGCGCAAGATGCTCACGAACGCCAGCTACTTCGCGTTCACCGCCACGCCCAAGAACAAGACGCTGGAGATGTTCGGCGAGCCGCTGCCGCCCGATGCCGACGGCAAGGTCATGCACAAGCCCTTCCACCACTACAGCATGAAGCAGGCGGTGCAGGAGCGATTCATCCTGGACGTGCTGGAGAACTTCGTTCCGGTCGACAGCTACTACAAGCTGATCAAGAAGATCGAGGACGACCCTGAGTTCGACACCAAGAGGGCGAAGAAGAAGCTACGGCGCTACGTGGAGAGCCACGGTCACGCGATCAAGCTGAAAGCCGAGATCATGGTGGACCACTTCCATGAGCAAGTGCTGGCCCCCGGCAAGATCGGCGGGCAGGCCAGGGCGATGGTGGTGACCAGCGGCATCGAGCGTGCCGTCCAGTATTTCCATGCGATGAAGGCCTACCTGGTGGAGCGCAAGAGCCCGTACCAGGCGATCGTTGCCTTCTCGGGCGAGCATGAGTTCGGCGGAGCCAAGGTCAGCGAGGTGTCGCTCAACGGCTTCCCGAGCAAGGACATCGCCGACAAGATCCAGGACGATCCGTACCGCTTCCTGATCTGCGCCGACAAGTTCCAGACCGGCTACGACGAGCCGCTGTTGCACACGATGTACGTGGACAAGGCCCTGTCCGGCGTGAAAGCGGTGCAGACGCTATCGCGCCTGAACCGGGCCCACCCGCAGAAACATGACTGCTTCGTGCTGGACTTCCAGAACAACAGCGAGACCATCACGCTGGCCTTCCAGGACTACTACCGCGCCACGCTGTTGGCCGAGGAAACCGACCCGAACAAGCTGCATGATCTGAAAGCCGCGCTGGACGGCGCGCAGGTGTACTCACCCGACCAGGTGCACCAGTTCGCCGCCCTGTTCCTGGCCGGCGCCGAGCGCGATCAGCTCGACCCGATCTTGGATGCCTGCGTGGCGGCGTACACCGGTACTCTCGATGAAGACCAGCAGGTGGACTTCAAGGGCAAGGCCAAGGTGTTCTGCCGCACCTACGACTTCCTGGCCTCGGTGATTCCCGGCACCAATCCGGAGTGGGAGAAGCTGTCGATCCTGCTGAACCTGCTGGTATCCAAGCTGCCGGCGCCGAAGGAAGAAGACCTGGCCTTGGGGCTCTTGGAGGCCATCGACATGGACAGCTATCGCGTCGAGAAGAAGGCGCTGATGAAGATTGCGCTGACCGATGTCGATGCCGAGATCGCGCCCGTTCCCACCGACGGCGGCGGCCGCAAGCCCGAGCCCGAGCTGGACCGGCTGAGCAACATCCTCAAGACGTTCAACGACAACTTCGGCACGCTATTCGATGACATGGATCGGGTTGTCAGGCGCATCGTCGATTACATCGCGCCGCGCGTGTCCGCAGATAAGGCATTCCAGAATGCCAGGGACAACAAGCCCCATACCGCGCGCATGGCCCACGATCAGGCGCTGGCCAAGGCCGCGCAGATCCTCCTCAAAGACGACACCTTGTCCTACAAGCAGTTCGTCGAGAACGAGTCGTTTCGGCGCTCCGTGGGCGACATGGTCTACTAGCTGACCAGTCAGCCCCATACCGATCGGCATGCTTGATGGCGGCTTCTCCACAGTTCTTTCACTTCCATCGATGAGCACTTCGAAACCACCCTCCGCCCCAAGCGCGACGACCGACAAGGACGTGCAAGCACTGCTGCTGCGCCTAGGTTGCCCGACCCCGCTGCACGTGCTGCGCACGCTCTTTCTGGGGAACATCGCCAGCCCACGGCTGGATGTCTCGCCGATGGCGCCTGTGGCCCAGGCCTGGGGCGGCGAGATGCCCGAGTTCGCCTCGACGGCAGAGGTCGAGGAGGTGTTCGGCGTGCTCGTGCACGGGCTATGGAATCGGCTGTCGGAGCATCAAAGCAGCCGCAACCCCTTTCGCCTCCCAAGATTCGAAGTGGTCGGCACACGACAGGCCTTGCACGACCTGGCGCGCATGCGTGCGCAGGAGTTGAAGGGTTTCGTCGACGGCCTGTTCGGAACCGAGGACGAGATGCTGTTGCCCAAGAAGGCGCACGAGGCCGTGGTCGCGCTGTCCGAGTTGCATACGATGTTCGACGGCGCCGCCGCCCTTCTCGCTGACGAAGCGAAGCCGGCGCCGGCAGATGAGCTGAAGGCGCTGCTGCGAAACCTGCAGCAGATGACCATCATTGCCGACGAGCAGATCAACAAGGCGGTGCAATCGTGCAAGCGAGCGCGTGGCCAGCGTCTGGAAACCATGGCCACGGTGATGTCGCGGAAGATCGCGGCCACTGGCTCAGATGACGGCGGGGTGCAAGACGTGACTGAACGCGATGACGACGAACCCGATTTCATCGAGTCGCCGCTCAGCCAGAGCGTGACCCGCAACGGAGTTGAGGTGCGGGTCGAGATCTACGGCGACTCGCAAGGCGGCTGGATCCTGGAGATCGTCGATGCCGAAAACACGTCCCATGTCTGGGATGAGCATTTCGAGACTGACCAACAGGCCCTGGCCGAAGCACTTCGTGCGCTTGACGAGGAGCCGCTGGAGTTCTTGGGCCGTGCAGCGGATCGCCCTCTGAACTAACGCCGGAGCGCGCCACGGCGCGTGTGTGTGGGCCGGCATCGCGGGCGCTGCGCGCCGGTGTTGGCGGGGTCGCTCAAGCAGGGACGACTCGCGCCTGGTCGCCCTCTCGTTGCTCTCGGGTTGCCCAGACGCGTGACACCCCTTCGGCGCTGGCCTCATCCCCGAACGGCAAGCCCAGCGCGTTGCGCTCGGCCTCAATCCTGCGCTTCACTGATTGAAGTGCGCCGCAGTGCGGCGATAGATCGCTCAGCTGGGAAGATTCGCGCGTGTCGTTGATGGGGTGGTAGCCCGGCCTGTGCGCTCGCGGGCTCGGGGTGGTTGAGCTGCCTGTCGGTTCGCCTCTTTCCGACGCATAGCGGCATCCAGTCATGCCCCAAGGGTGAAGGCTGGCGCCCACGTCCTCAGCCGGTCTCTCCACTTCGCTTCGCTGCGCTTCGAGCTGCGGCTTGTGGTCGTGCCCTTGTGTCCTGCCTGGCTGCCGCTGTTCATGCGTCGAGGCGAAACCGACGGGCAGATTTCAACCACCACACGAGGCCACCAGCATGAACGCACAGTCCAACCACCCCATTTCTACTTCCACAAGCGACACCACCGATCCGCAGTTCCTCGGCCCCGAGGCTGGCCAACAGGCAGAAGGTGAAGAACAGACCTACGACCTGACGGCGACGTACTCACCCGATGACAACAAGCTGCGCCTGAACAGCGCCACACGACTGGACCGCGATGTCTACGACCGAGTGAAGGCCGCCGGCTTCGCCTGGGCACCGAAGCAGGATCAATTCATCGCGTCGATGTGGACGCCCGCGCGTGCCGACCTGTGCATCGAACTGGCCGGCGAGATCGGCGACGAAGACTCCAGCCTGATCGACCGGGCCGAGGACCGTGCCGACCGCTTCGACGACTACCGCGACAAGCGAACCGACGAGGCAGAACGGGCTACCGCCCAGGCGCGCCGGGTTGCCGATGGCATCCCCTCCGGTCAGCCGATCCTGGTGGGTCACCACTCCGAGCGCCACGCACGCAAGGACGCCGAGCGCATCCAGAATGGCATGCGCAAGGCAGTCCAGGCTTTCGACACGGCCGACTACTGGAAGCGCCGCGCCGTGGCTGCGATCCAGCATGCCAAGTACAAGGAGCGGCCTGACGTGCGGGCCCGGCGCATCAAGACCATCGAGGCCGACAAGCGCAAGCAGGAGCGCACCCGCGCCGAGTCGCTGGGCTTTCTATCGCAATGGGACGCCGAGCCGATGACGATGGAGCGCGCGATGGCCATCGCAAATCAGGACTACTGCTCGCGTTGCTATCCGCTCACCGACTACCCCCGCAACCCGCCGGCGTCGCAGTACGAGGGCCATACAAGCCTGTGGTCAGCGCTCACCGACGGCATCGTCAACGCAGACCAGGCCCGCGACCTTGCCCGCGAGATGCACGCCCGAGTGGTCGCCTTTTCCGGCCGCTGGATCGAACACTGCGAAAACCGCCTGGCCTACGAGCGCACCATGTTGGCCGACGCCGGCGGCACGATCGCCGACGAGACGGGGCCGGAGAAGGGTGGGGCGGTGCGCTGCTGGGTCGGGCGTGGGTCGTGGGTATACATCCAGAAGGTCAACAAGATCAGCGTCACCCTGCTGGACAACTGGGGCAACGGCGGCGCCAACTTCACCCGTACCGTTGCGTTCGACAAGCTGGCCGGCGTGATGACGGCCGCGCAGGTCGAGCACGAACGAAGCGCCGGCCTGTTGGTCGAGCTGGCCAACAAGACCGGATTCACGTTGCTTGCGGCACCGACCGACGAAAGCAAGGACGCGCCGTTGCCCAAGCAGGCGGAGACAGGCGCGCAGGTGGTCGAGCCCAACGAACTGCGCACCGACATCAAGGCGATGCGGGCCACGGTCAAGGCCGGCGTGCAGGTGGTCAGCGCGCCGCAGCTCTTCCCGACACCGCACGCCCTGGCCGCGCGCATGGTGGACCTGGCCGGGCTGGCTATCGGCATGCGGGTGCTGGAGCCAAGCGCCGGCACGGGCCGGCTGTTGGAGGCCTTGCCTGGGGTCGTGCCCTTCGGCCTGGTGCGCCAGACCGCGCTGCAGGTGGTAGCCGTGGAGGTGAACGCAGCACTTGCGGCGCGCCTGGCCTGCAGCGGCCTGGCCGGCACGGTGCGATGTGCGGACTTTCTGCAGTGCAGCGCCGATGTCGGGGACCTCGGCCTGTTCGACGCCGTGCTGATAAACCCGCCATTCGCGCAGGGTGCGGACATCGAGCACATCACCCACGCCTTGAAGATGTTGAAGCCGGGCGGCCGCCTGGTGGCCTTGTGCGCGAACGGCCCGCGTCAGAACGCCAGCCTTCGCCCGAAGGTTGAGGCTCGCGGTGTTGAGTGGGAGGACCTGCAGGCCGACGCCTTCAAGGAAGAGGGCACCGGCGTGCGAGTGGCGCTCATCACGATGCAGGTTTGGGGAAGGGCCGTAGGCCCCGGCAGATGTGCGCCGGGGCGCATGGCGATCCGCTCTCTTCGGGGTGCTGCCCCGAGGGCGCGGGCCCCAACCCCGGCCGCCTCTCCCCCGACGGGCGGCGGAGGTCGGCTCGTGTCGCCACTCATCGAATGCACAAGCGACAGCTTTTGTCGGCCGCACGGAACTGCCGGCCCAAAGGGGCCGTAGCATGCGAAGGACTGCGGCGCTTGTCGCGCAATTCGCCAGTCCAAGGATGCTCAAGCAGTTTCCAACGAAAGCGGGAGAAGTGAGGATATGCACGACATCATCTGCCCGCACTGCGGCAAAGCATTCAAGATTGACGAGGCCGGGTACGCGGACATCCTGAAGCAGGTTCGCGACCAGGCCTTCGAGCAGCAGTTGCATGAGCGGCTGGAACTGGCCGAGCAGGACAAACGAAATGCCGTCGAGCTGGCCACGGCCCGGCTGGCCGGCGATCTGCAGCAGGCCGCTGCCGCCCGCGATGCCGAGATCCAAGGCCTGAAGGCCCGGCTCGATGCCGGCGAGATGGCGCGAAAGCTGGCCGTAGCCGAGGCGCTGGGCGTCGTGGAGAAGGAGCGCGACACGCTGGTCAACGAGTTGCAGCAGGCCCGGCTCGACCGGCACTCCGCTTCCAAGCTGGCCGAGGCGATGCTGACGAACGAGCTGCAGAAGGCCGCCGCTGCCAAGGACGCCGAGATCCAAGGCCTGAAGGCCCGGCTCGATGCCATTGCGATGGCGCAGAAGCTCGCCATCACCGAGGCCGTCGGCCCGGTTGCGAAGGAGCGCGACGAGCTGAAGAGTGGCCTGGAGCGCGCGGCGCTCGAGAAGCAGCTCGCCGAGAAGTCGCTGAAGGACAAGTACGAGACGCAGATCAAGGATCGCGACGACGCCATCGAGCGCCTGCGCGACATGAAGGCGCGACTGTCGACCAAGATGGTGGGCGAAACGCTCGAGCAGCACTGCGAGACGGAGTTCAACCGCATCCGCGCCACGGCGTTCCCGAAAGCCTATTTCGAGAAGGACAACGACGCGCGCAGCGGCAGCAAGGGCGACTACATTTTTCGCGACCTCGACGAGGCGGGCACAGAGATCGTCTCGATCATGTTTGAGATGAAGAACGAGAGCGACCGCACGGCCACGAAGAATCGCAACGAGGACTTCCTGAAGGAGCTGGACAAGGACCGCACCGAGAAAGGCTGCGAGTACGCGGTACTGGTCTCACTGCTTGAACCGGACAGCGAGCTCTACAACACCGGCATCGTCGACGTGTTTCACCGTCATCCGAAGATGTACGTGGTGCGGCCGCAGTTTTTCATTCCCATCATTACGCTGCTGCGCAACGCGGCGATGAACTCACTGCAGTACAAGTCTGAGCTCGCGCTCGTGCGGGCGCAGAACATCGATATCACCAACTTCGAGACCGAACTGGACACGTTCAAGAACGCGTTCGCGAAGAACTACGACCTCGCCTCCCGGCGCTTCCAGACGGCAATCGAGGAGATCGACAAGTCGATCGACCACCTGCAGAAGACGAAGGAGGCCCTGCTCGGTACGGATCGGAATCTTCGACTTGCAAATGACAAGGCGCAGGACGTGACGATCAAGAAGCTAACGCGGGGCAACCCGACGATGGCGAACAAGTTCGCCGAGCTGAAGGAGCAAGGCCCATCCGACGTTGGATGAGTTGGGTCAGGTTTGTGGCATTGCGGGGTGTACTCACAGTCTCGGCCATCGGCTAACCGTCCAGCCACCTCTGTCGAACGTCGGCAATAGACTGGGTGAGGACATTCACGTCCGAGGACCGGCCTTCAGTGGCTACAGAGACCGGTCCTTCGACGGCGCACACCAAAGGCGGCTGCCGAGTTCCCAAATCGAACGGTCGACGACGCCAGCGTGGTCGGCGCTCCGCGGATGACTGCTTCCATCTCGAGAGAACTCACCAAACCGACCTGCACCGGTGACTATCCTGAACGCGCTGTTCAAGGCTGTCGTGAGGTGCATGGGCTGTTTGTTTTCAGTGATTGGCTTGAACGAGCGCCGCAGCCAGACGCCCATGGGCCGAATGCACGAACTGGATCGCTGGATAGAGGCACTGGACGCGGTGGCCGACGACGCCCTGCATGCGCTGGAAGACCGTGGGCATCCTGGTCAAGTCGCCGACGGCGACATGACAGTCGGGTTCCGTGATGCGCCGGTGCCGGCGTGAAATACCATCCCGCCCAAGCATACGAAGGCCGGGCGCGTACGCCACACCGGCACTTCCAATGCGGGCCGGTGCTAGGTTCTGGCCTGATGCTGCCGTCGGCGCCATCCCGATCCATGTGCACCCTCCGATGATCCCCAGCACCCTCGCCCTCACCCCACACGGCCGCCTCACCGTGGCATCGGTGCCGGACGCCCCGCCGCTGCCGTTCGAACTGGCCCAGCAGCTGGTGATGGACAGCGCCCTGGGTTCGGGCCCGGTCCTGCTGCGGCTTGGCGTTGAACACGTCGGCGTGGCTTTGCCGCCGGTGATGGCGTGGTGGCGGGACCTGGCCGTGCGCTACCTGACCGCGTTGTGCACGCTCCCCGAGGTGGCGGAGCACCTGCCTGGACGCGTGCTGCCGCCGGATGCTGGCGAGCTGCAGGCGCTGGCGTGGTCTGCGCCGCCGATGGACGGGGCGGAATATCTGTCGGCCGCGGTGCTGGAGCGGCTGTGGCAAGAACTCGACGCCGCGCTGCACGCCGCACTGCAGGCCTCGGGCCAGCCGCTCGGCGCCTACCTGAAGGCGCGCAACGCGGCCTGGAACCTCGTCGGCCGCGTGCACGTCCATCTTGCCGAGAACCGCAAGGACGAGCAGTTTCCCTTCGCCTTCCTCGCCACCTACACCACCCGGCTGTCGGCGCAGGGCAAGGCGCAGCACCGGCCGCTGGGCGAGGCCCTGCGCGAATACGCCGCGGCGGCCGACAAGGAGCGCCTGCTCGCCCTGCTGGCGCCGCTGCAGCGCGCGGGTGAGGGCTGCGCCTGGTTGAAGGGCCTCATCGACCGGCGCGAGATCTTCCAGCCGCTGCGCTGGAGCGCCGGCGAGGCGCTGACTTTCCTGCACGATGTGCCCAAGCTCGAGCACGCCGGCGTGGTGGTGCGCATGCCAGCGCAGTGGCGCGCCAACCGGCCCGCGCGCGCCACGGTCAGCGCCACGGTCGGTGGGAGCCAGCCGTCGCGGGTGGGACAGGACGCGCTGCTCGACTTCCAGGTGGCCGTGGCCATCGATGGCGAGCCGCTGACCGCCGCCGAAGTCAAGGGCCTGCTGGCCGACAGCCGTGGGCTGGTGTTCATCCGCGGCAAGTGGGTCGAGGTTGACCAGGCGCGGCTGCAGCAGACCCTGACCCAGTTCCAGCAGGTCGAGCGTCTGGCGAGCGGGCAGGGCCTGGGCTTCTTTGATGCCATGCGCCTGCTGGCCGGGGCCAGCGTAGCCATCGGCGGCAAGGAGGTCACTGCGTCGCCCGAGTGGGCGCAGGTGAATGCCGGGCCCTGGCTGGCCGAGACCCTGGCGGGACTGCGCGGGCCGCAGGGTCTGGCGACTGTGGACGCCGGCGCCGATCTGCACGCCACGCTGCGGCCGTATCAGCAGGTGGGCCTGCGCTGGCTGCACCTGCTCTCAAGTCTGCGCCTGGGCGCCTGCCTGGCCGACGACATGGGTCTGGGCAAGACCATCCAGGTACTGGCGCTGCTGCTGGTGCGCAAACGCGCCGAAGGCCCTGCGCCTAGCCTGCTGGTGGCGCCGGCTTCGCTGCTGGCCAACTGGACGCAGGAGGCGGCGCGCTTCGCACCGGGCCTGCGCGTGCTGGTGGCACACAGCTCGGCATACACCTCAGCACACAGCGCAGACCAGCCGGCCCAGGAGCTGGCTGAACTGCCGGCCGAGCGGCTCGCAGGGGTCGATCTGGTGATCACCAGCTACGGCTCGCTGCACCGCTTTGGCTGGGTTCAGGCCACCCACTGGCGGCTGGCGATCCTCGACGAGGCGCAGGCGATCAAGAACTCCGGCACCCGGCAGACCAAGGCGGCAAAGACTTTGCGCGCCGGCTCGCGCCTGGCCCTGACCGGAACGCCGGTCGAGAATCGGCTGGGCGACCTGTGGAGCCTCTTCGACTTCGTGAACCCGGGCCTGCTGGGTGGCGCAAAGCCCTTCGCCAACTTCGCCAAGCGCCTGGCCGACAGCCCCGGCGGCTACGCGCCGCTGCGCCGGCTGGTGCAGCCCTACCTGCTGCGCCGGCTCAAGACCGACAAGGCGGTGATCAGCGATCTGCCGGACAAGATCGAGCAGAACGCCTACTGCGGCCTGTCACGCAAGCAGGCGGCGCTCTACCAGGAGGCGGTGGGCGACCTGACCAAGGCGCTCGACGAGGGGCTGGAGGGCGTGGCGCGCAAAGGGCTGGTGCTGGCCTTCCTCACCCGCTTCAAGCAGATCTGCAACCACCCGTCGCAATGGCTGGGCGACGGCGGCTGGGCCGAGGCCGACAGCGGCAAGCTGGCCCGCCTGCGCGAGCTGGCCGAGGTCATTGCCGCCAAGCAGGAGAAGATGCTGGTGTTCAGCCAGTATGCCGAGGCCACCGGGCCGATCGCCGCCTTCCTGGGTTCCATCTTCGGGCGCGACGGCTGCGTGCTGACCGGCGCCACCGCGGTGAAGCGCCGCCAGGAACTCGTGGCCCGCTTCCAGGGGGACGAGACGGTGCCCTTTTTCGTTCTCTCGCTGAAGGCCGGCGGGTCGGGCCTGAACCTCACTGCTGCATCGCATGTCGTGCATTTCGATCGCTGGTGGAACCCCGCCGTGGAAAGCCAGGCCACCGACCGCGCCTTCCGCATCGGCCAGAAGCGCAACGTCCTGGTCCACAAGTTCGTCTGCCGCGGCACCGTCGAGGAGAAAATCGACGCCATGATCAGCGACAAGAAACAGCTGGCCGCCGACCTGCTGGATGCCGGGGGCGGCGAGATCAAGTTGACCGAGCTGAACGATGCCGAACTCTTGCGTCTGGTCAGCCTCGACCTGACATCCGCCTCAATCCAGGGATAGCAAAGGATAGCCATGGTCGACGAATGGGCGCCTTATGTTTCGGTCGCCGAGCGCCGCCGCAAGGCCGCTGGCGAGATGGCCAAGTTGGCCAAGAAGGGGCAAGCCGTGTCGCCCGTTGTGGTCCAGGGCCGCGCCATTGCCAGCACTGCCTGGGGCAAGGCCTGGTGCGCCAACATGGAGAGTTACAGCGACTTCGCCAACCGCCTGCCGCGCGGCCGCACCTACGTGCGCAACGGGTCGGTGGTCGATCTGCAGATCACACCCGGCACGGTCGCGGCGCGGGTCAGCGGATCGTCGATGTACCGCACCACCGTCACCGTGAAGCCGGTACCGAAGGCGCAGTGGCAGCAGCTCTGCGCCGGCTGCGCTGGCGGCATCGACTCGCTGGTGGAACTGCTGCAAGGGCGCTTCTCCAAGGGCGTGATGGACCGCCTGTGCCGCCAGGGCGACGGCCTGTTCCCCGTGCCCAAGGACATCCACTTCGACTGCTCGTGCCCAGACGGCGCTTACATGTGCAAGCACGTCGCCGCCGTCCTGTACGGCATTGGCGCCCGCTTCGACAGCAAGCCGGAGCTGCTGTTCACCCTACGCCAGGTCGATCCCGCCGAATTGCTGAGCAAGGCCGGCACTGGCGCGGTCACCGCCCCTGCGGCTGGCGAGCGCACACTGGCCAACGACGATATCGGCGCCCTCTTCGGGCTGGAGATGGATGGGTCCACTGCTGCGGCCACCGCGGCCCCGATACAGCGGCAAGCGGCGGACAAGCCGGTTCGTGCGGCAAGTCCAAGCGCCAAGCCGTCACGTCCAAGCGCCAAGCTGGCGCGGGCGCGTGACCCGGCCTCCCGTCTGTTGGCCGCCTTGCGCCGGGCAGGGTCGCTGGACAACGCCGCTGCCCGCGCTGCCACCGGCCTCGACGCCGAGGCGGTGCGGTCACTGCTCAAGAAATTGGTGGCGGACGGACATGCGTGTGTGCAGGGGCAGAAGCGCGGCACGCGTTATGTGGCGGTCGCGAAGGTGCTGAAGGCATGAGCTTCGTCGCTGCTGGCGAGATTCTGGCGGTCACAGCACGGGTCCGCACGCTGACCATCGCACACCATCCTGAGCTTCCCGACGGCGCCTATGCGATGGTGGACACCTACTGCACCGACCTTGGCTGCGATTGCCGCAAGACGATGATCCTGGTGCATCTCGATCAGCGTCATGTCGCGACCATCAACTTCGGCTGGGAAAGCCCGGAGTTCTACGCGCGCTGGTACGGCGCGCCGCCGCACGATCGCACTCTGGCCGAATTGCAAGGCCCCAGCACCGACCTGAACAGCCCCGGATCTGGTGCCGCCTGGCGCCATGCTGGCCTTCTTCTCTGCGCTGCTGGACGCGCCTTACCTCAAACACTTGCGCTCGCAGTACACCCGATTCCGTGCCGCCCTTGCCACACCAACCGGTGCGCAGGGGCAGGTGAAGCGCTCGGGTAGTGGCGGCGTTCCCCAGCGCAACCACCCCTGCCCCTGTGGCAGCCGCCGAAAGTTCAAGGTCTGTTGCGGCCGAAGCGGGTGAACTCTCGCCACCACGGCGGCAGCACTTCGGCCACCATGGTGATCTGCCCCTGATCGACGCGCTCGCCGCTGTGTTCTGGACTGTTCGGGCGTCAGCAGGCTGTACCGATCGTGCCCACCCTTGCCCGCGACAACGCGGATGCACATGCGATCGGGCGAAGTTCGAGGTGCCTGACAGCATCGAGCGCGTGACGGTTAAACGAGTCTCGTTGAAGGCGATCCGCGCGGGCTGGGACGAGGTGCTCCGCATCGTGGCGTCTATTCGGCTGGGGCGGATCAGTGCGGAACTGGCGCTGCGCTACCTGAGCAGCGCGGCCAAGGGCGACCTTGCGCACGAGGCTGCGGAGAACCTCGGCCGCCTGTTGCGCAGCGTCTTCCTATGCGACTTCGTGACCATCAATGACTTCCCGCGCGAGATCCATACGCTACTTGTCAAGTCCCGTGAGGTTGTAGACGCGCTTGACGAACAGATCAGGGCGTTCTGTGCGCCACTGCTGCAGAGCTTGAATGGGTGAATGATGCTTCAGGGCGCGCTGCGGAATCAGGTGGTTGTACGTTGACAGATAGTGCTTC
>Ga0209724_1001906_pt1 | contig 18402 bp, 21 predicted proteins | sample grotaG_FD_184143 | JGI IMG/M metagenome (GOLD analysis project Ga0209724, IMG submission 184143) | Glacier valley bacterial and archeal communities from Borup Fiord, Nunavut, Canada, to study Microbial Dark Matter (Phase II) -... | ecosystem: Environmental > Aquatic > Freshwater > Ice > Glacier ...
TGCCACAGCAATAACACTAAATTTCAATTGCTTTCGGACACACTTAAACCCGCTCTTGCGCAGATTCACACATGGCTGCCTAACCAGGAACTACATTTCAAGAATGTAAGATGTATTGAGTGCCATACCCAAGTCGTTGACTCGCTATCGGTTTCCCACAATATTCTTCCAAAAGAAAAAGCATTAAAAAATTGTGTGGAGTGTCATTCAAAAAATTCGATGCTTGAAGCGTCATTGTATAAATATAAAAATCTACAGAGCCGATCACAGGAAGGAAAGCTCAATTCAATCATTTCGAATAAATCGTATGTGATTGGCGCTTATCAGAATGACTGGCTAAATCGGATCAGTATTATTATATTCTTATTGGCATTGACCGGCATCTGCATTCATGTAATCCTTAGAATCATTAAAAAATAATTTCATGACGTCTGAAAATAAAATCTATTTTTATCCCATATGGTTAAGAATTTGGCACGGAGTCAATGCGTTAGGAATCCTGATTTTGATTTTTACCGGAATAAATATGCAGTTTTCCAGTCCCAAATTTGAATTAATGAACTTCGAACTGGCTGTTAACCTTCACAATATAGCCGGAATTATCGTTAGTTTTAACTATTTGTTTTTCTTTTTTGGTAATATGCTGACAAACAACCACAAATATTACCGGCTAAAATTAAAGGGATTAATGAAACGACTTAATTTACAAATTGGCTATTATACTTCCGGAATGTTTAAACATGAACAACCCCCGTTCCCATTATCTGAGAAGCGGAAGTTTAATCCAATGCAAAAAGTTTCGTACTTAGTTGCCATGTATTTTTTCGTTCCTGGATTAATTATTACAGGTTTAGCACTTTTATTTCCTGAGTTAATTATCGAGAAAGTCTATTCGGTAAGCGGAATATTTATGACTGCCATCTTTCATGCGAGTCTGGGTTTCCTGGTTTCAATTTTTTTAATCGTGCATTTATACGTTGCATCTATAGGAAAAAATCCTTTAAAGAACTATAAAAGTATGGTCAATGGTTATCACGACCTCAGTGGACATTGAACTCACCGCTTTTTAGATAAGATTTATATCCTTTAAAAACCCTGACTTAACTCTTTTAAGTCAGGGTTTTTTCCTTTTAATCATGCCCGATTATATATTATATAACAATAAATTAATTTGCTTATATCAATAAAATGAATCCATGATAGTCTGATAACCTTTCTATTTTTAGCCGTTAATAGAACGCTATTCTGACTATAAGACCAACACAAATAAATTAGTATATTTGGGTAGTTTTAGTTTGATTGACGTATGACCTTAACGTTGAAGTTAAATTTAAAAAAATGTTATCATGAAAAGGAATCTAATTAGTTTATTTTGGGCTACAGGCGGTATTCTATGTATGATTGTGCTATTTGCATTTGTAACTCCCCAAGATCAAAAAGTTGGTGCGGCATGGACAATTCCGGCAACTTACAAAGCAATGAAAAACCCCGCCAAAGGTGATGCAGCTTCCGCAAATGTTGGGAAAATGCTATATGCCAAACATTGTAAATCGTGCCATGGTGGTTCAGGATTGGGCGATGGACCAAAAGCATCAAGCATGAAAACGAAAATCGGCTCGTTCAAAGACGCTAAATTTCAGGCACTGACCGATGGTGAGATTTATTATCAAACCGTAATTGGACGTGATGAAATGATTGCTTTTGATAAAAAAATCCCCGAAGAAGAAGATCGTTGGGCAATTGTAAATTTTGTTCGTACCCTCAAATAGCAAAGAAAAGTATAAGTATTGAAATTGAAAAATAGTTTCAATACTTATACCTTATAATTCAAGAAGAACAGTTTTCAGAATTGTTGCTAACACAATTTTGCACCATTTTTCTTATTCCGCTAATCCCAATACAGGTTAAACCTCTTCATTTTAATCACATGCATTTGCCAAGATCAACTAAAAATCTGTTAACAATAGCAGGCGCTACAATTGCAATAATCAGTTTGCTGATTATCTTACTGCTATTCCTGATTTCGACCCTCTTTGAATCAAACAATTCTTTTCTGGGCATATTTATTTATATGGCGCTCCCCGCTTTGATGGCATTTGGCCTTATTTTGATTCCAATAGGCATGGTACGGGCCAAAAGACAGGAAAAGCAAAAAGTTGCAGGAACTCCCGACTACCCGCTTTGGGATTTTAACAAACCTGCGACAAGAAATGCCGCCGCTATTTTTCTTGTAGGCACCATTTGTCTGGCGATTTTATCCTCAATTGGTAGTTTTCAGGCTTTTCATATTACAGAATCCAATGAATTCTGCGGAAAACTTTGCCACGAAACAATGAAACCAGAATATACTGCTTATCAAAATTCTCCCCATTCAAGGGTTAGATGCGTTGAATGTCATGTGGGATCAGGAGCTGGCTGGTATGTGCGAAGCAAAGCGACCGGATTATACCAGGTATATGCTGTTTTAACAAATCAGATTCCACATCCGATTGAAACTCCTATTCAGAATTTACGTCCGGCTATGGAGACCTGTGAACATTGTCACTGGCCTCAAAAATTTTATGACCGGAAACAAAAGAATATTATTTCCTATCTGGCTGATGAAACAACAACTGCCTGGAATGTTCACCTTCAGATGAAAACCAGTGCCAGTCACAGTGCTCAGGGTCTGGCACAGGGGATACATTGGCATATAAATCCGGATGTAAAAATTGAATACATCGCCTCAGCTCGTAGCAGGGAGAAAATTCCGTGGGTTAAATATACGAACCTTAAAACTAACGAAGTTACCATTTTTGAAGATCCCAATGAAAAGCTGACAGCCACTCAACACGATACCCTGGAGACACGAAAAATGGATTGTATCGATTGTCACAACCGTCCGTCGCATGATTACAAGGCTCCGCAAAACTTTATTGATGAGCTGATCACAGCAGGTAAAATTCCACATGAATTGCCAGATGTTAAAATGATGGCCATGAATATTCTGTACCAGGATTATTCAACAACCGATAGTGCCATGCTGGCCATTAAAACGCAGGTTCACGAATACTACACGACCATGTATCCTAAATTAATTGAACCGAAAAAGAAAGAAATAGAACAGACAATTTCGGGTATCGAGGAAGGTTACAGTCAGAATTTCTTTCCCGAAATGGGTGTAAAATGGTCTGTTCATTCCAATCATATTGGTCATATGGAAACAGATGGCTGCTTTCGATGCCATAACGACCGGCATAAATCGGAGAGCGGGAAGGTGATTTCAAGGGATTGCAATTTATGCCACGAAATTGTAGCACAGGGTATGGACACAGCAATGCAGATATCAAGTTCATTTAAACCGTTGGATTTTAAACATCCGGTTGAAATTAATGACGAATGGAAAACAAAATTGTGTTCTGAGTGTCACGCTAAACTGTATTAAGAAAAATATTTATAAAGTTGAAGGTTAAAGTACCTGAAGGACTGCGTTCTTAAGGTCTTTAACCTTTTACTTTTCGCCGCCACCTCACTTCCTTTCCTCACCTGATTGAAAGAAAGACCTTTCCCAACACGCTTTTACGCTACGAATAATCTCGTTACTCCTAATTGAATAATTAATTTTGAGCCTTACTTTTAGTTTTTCAGATAAGTATTTTTAATCCAAATGGCTATCTTTGGGGTGGATGAAAAGCATTTTTGTCATCAACCAGATATTTAAAAATAATTTCACTATTCACATTATGAAGAAACTTAATTTACTTGTTTTTTTATTGCTGTCTGTATTTCAAATATTTGCGATTAATAAAGAGAAACAGGTTACACCGCCTTCACCCGTTTTTCCAATCCCGACCGATCGCCAGCTGGCTTGGCAGGAATTGGAACAATATGCTTTCATTCACTTTACTACCAATACATTTACCGGAAAAGAATGGGGTTATGGAGATGAAAGCCCCGAGGTTTTCAATCCTTCTGAAATGGATGTCAATCAATGGATTAAAACTGTAAAGGAAGCAGGATTGAAAGGTATTGTGCTGACCTGCAAACACCACGACGGATTTTGTTTATGGCCAAGTAAATATACCGAACACTCAGTAAAGAACAGTAAATGGAAAAACGGACAGGGAAACGTTGTCAAAGAAGTGGCCGACGCCTGCCATAAAAATGGATTAAAATTCGGAGTTTACATGTCACCCTGGGACCGGAACCGTGCCGATTACGGATCACCTTCCTATGTTGAATATTACAGAAATCAATTAAAAGAGCTGTTTACAATGTACGGCCCGGTCTTCGAAATGTGGTTCGACGGTGCCAATGGCGGTGACGGCTTTTACGGAGGAGCAAAAGAGAAGCGAAAAATAAATGGTGCATCGTATTATGACTGGCCAACCACATTAAATATGGTACGAAAAATCGAACCTAACATTGTTTTTTTCAGTGATGCAGGTCCCGATATTCGCTGGTGCGGTAATGAAAGTGGTTACATTGGCGAAACGAATTGGTCGCCTATCACTTCAGACACCCTCTTTGCCGGGAAAAGTGGTATTGAAAAAATTCTAAATGCTGGTGAAGAAAATGGAAAAAACTGGATTCCGGCAGAGGTTGATGTTTCGATACGTCCGGGATGGTTTTATCATGCGGAGGAAGATGCCAAAGTAAAAACACCAGAAAAGCTTTTTGAGATATATCTTTCATCAGTTGGCAGAGGGGCGAATCTGATTTTAAACATTCCACCCGATCGCAAAGGGTTATTCCACGAAAATGACGTTAAGGCATTGCGAGGATGGAAACAGCTGATTGACGATGCCTTTAAAAATAACCTTGCGCTCCATTCCATTGTAAAATCGGACACCTGGCGGGGAAATTCAAAGATTTATGCTGCACCAAACGTAAATGATGGAAATAAGGAAACCTATTGGGCAACAAATGATGACGTCAACACAGGAAATCTCATCATTGATCTTGGTTCAAAGAAAACAGTGAAATACGTCACCCTACAGGAGTACATTAAACTGGGTCAGCGAGTTAAAGGGTTTGCTGTTTACGCATGGAAAGATAACAATTGGGTGGAGGTATCAAAAGGTTCGACGATCGGTTATAAAAGAATTTTGAAGATTGAACCGGTTGAAACCGAAAAAGTTAAAATTGCAATAACGGCATCAAAAGCCTCGCCACTCATTTCAAATATCGAAATTTATTAAATCTGGGTTTTTTCCTGTCCTTATAATAATTTTATAAATATTTTCGTAAAATCGAATATATTTTATAAAATTCTTTGGATTTCATCATTTTAAGTTATATTTGTCGCGATTAAAAAAATAATAAAATGCAATCAGGTAAAGTAAAATTTTTCAACGAATCCAAAGGTTTTGGATTCATCAAAGACAATGACTCCGACAAAGAGTATTTCGTACACGTAACTGGTCTTATCGACAAAGTCAGAGAAAATGACGATGTTACCTTCGATGTAACCGAAGGAAGAAAAGGATTGAATGCGGTAAATGTAAAACTAGCATAGTTTTTACGCCCTAAATCAAGCTATTGAAAAAAAGAGCCTTACTATAATTGTAAGGCTCTTTTTTTAATATAAGCAAAATGAATTTATCAAAATATTTAACCATTTGCGTTTCGAAGCGTACTCTTTTATTAGAGGCGGCGATCATCTGGACATTTGCCGGCGGAATGCTTTTATACAGAGGCAGTTCGATGCTAAAAGCTTCATCTGGTTTTACATGGGAGAAAATCCTTGGATGCATTTGCATTGGATTAATTTTCTTCGTGCTTGTATTTTTAAAGATTTCGCGCAAACATGTTTACCGGATCATAACTCTCAATGGAAATAGCCATCAGTTTTACGAGTTCTTCAATTCAAGAAGTTACCTGATGATGGTCGGTATGATATCATTAGGAGTTTTTCTCCGTAAAACATCCATTGTACCTTTAGCTTCTCTTTCGTTGGCGTATATTACAATGGGTATACCTCTTTTGTTCTCATCATTTCGGTTTTATGCTCGCTGGTATCAATATCAGCCAGCAATCGGGAATTCAATAAACAGATAAATACTGCATGTTCACGAAAGAAGAGAGAAAGGAGTTGGTGCAAAGGTTCTGGTCGCAGTTTGATGAATATTGCGATACCATTCCTGACCTGGCCTGGCGCAAGAAAAAATGGATCTTGCACGATACAAAAATCAGTCATATTGATTTAAAATTCGATATTGACCGGGATTTTGCGATGGTTGCGCTTGAGATTAATCACAAGTCGGAAGACCGCCGTTTACGTGTTTACGAATTGGTCGAAAGATATCGGTTACTACTCGAAGAAGGTTTTGCCACGGGATTGACATGGGATTATTGTTACCTCAATGCAAATAAGCAGGAAGTCTGCAGAATTTATGTCGAAATGCGTGGAGTTGATCTTCACCAGATCACTGACTGGGATGCTATCTACGCATTTTTTGCTGAGAATATGCTTCAACTACAAGATAATTTTCTCGAAATTCAGGAAGTGCTAAAAGAAGAAGTTAACATCCTGCATCGGGAGGAGTAACCAGAAAAAAACCGCCCTCAATCGAGAGCGGTCCAAACTAAAATTACAGTTTTATGACGGATTTTGCGGGTAGAATTTACAGACAGCTGGCAAATATGTTATGCAATGAGCAGCTGGCAATTGGCAACTTGCAGCCGGCATGATCGTGCTAACTATCACACCATCAACCCTTAATATCTAAGATAGCTCCCGATATTTAGTAAGCGAGTCTGCCAGTCGCTAATTGCCAACAGCATCAGAACAAAATTCAATTGCTCACAACAAACGTCATAGAGACAAGAATTACATAATATCAATCTCTTTTGCAGGTTTTGGTTTCACCTCTTCCCTTTTGGGAATAGAAACCAATAAAATTCCATTATTGTATTTCGCGGATATTTTATCCCCGTCGACTGTACCCTCGGGTAAAGTGAAACTGCGTTGGAACGACTGGTAACTAAATTCACGCCGGGAGTATTTTTCTCCATTTTCGTTTTTTTCTTCCTTGAGTTCAGATGAAATTACCAACCGATTCCTGTCGAGATTCACCTTGAAATTATCTTTTGTAAGGCCAGGCGCTGCCATCTCAATCATGAAAGATTCGTCATTCTCCTTGATGTTCAACGCCGGAAGTGTGCTATTTGTAGTCGAAAAATTCGACTCATTCCAATCCAACCAATCTCTTGAAAGAAAATTATCGAAAAAAAATGGAAGTGTTGGAAATAAATGTAACAGCAATTTATTATTAAAATGTGTTCATGTCAACTAAAATATTGTATTTTTGATTGTGCAATAAATGTTGTGCAAACATTTTAATCTCAAAAAATAAGTATCATGTTACCTAAATTTCTATTAGCAGATAATTCGCAGGTTTTACCTGACAGAATCTTTGTCATTCATAACGAGCAACCCCGTTTTATCGTCGGCTCAAATATTGAATCATTCGCTGTGGATCAGGAAATTCACTGGATTGATGATGAACCTGCCAGCGAAGAGTTGAAAAAGGAATTACTCGAACAAGCAGAAGAATTTTTGGATCTTGAACTTGAATACGAGGAAGAGCTTTTTAATCAGGAAAACGAGACAGACGAAGACGACGAAAACGATAACCCTAAATAAAACTGTTATGGAACTGAATTCACCTAAACGACTCATCCGTTCGCGTAAAGACAGAATGCTTGCGGGAATCTGCGGAGGAATTGCCGAATACATGGTTGTAGACCCAACTGTAGTAAGACTGATTTTTGCATTGGCTACCTTTTTTACCGTCTTATTTCCAGGAGTGTTGATCTATCTGATCATGTGGATTGTTGTTCCGAAAGAGCGGGAATTCTGAATCAAATCGACTTAAGATATTCTACTTTCCCATCCGAAACCACATTTTCGGATGCGGCTTTTTCTTTTTGGAATGTGAAGTAAAAAAATCAATAAACTTATCTTTGAAAAAAAATCATCATGAATAGAAGAGGCTTTATTCAAAATTCAGCGGCTGCGGCTGCACTTGTGGGATTTTCAAACATTGCATACAGCAGTAATCTTGCAGATGCAAAACCTTCAAATTCGGCTAAATTCAAGTTAAAATATGCTCCTGGTATCGGTAGTTTTTCGGAACTGGCAGGAAAAGATCCGGTTGACGTGATCAAATTCTGTGCTGATCAGGGCTTCAGGGCAATGTTCGATAATGGCTTACCTGGACGCAGCACAACTGACCAGGATAAAATAGTAGCTGAACTCACACGTCAGAACATGGATATGGGTCCATTTGTTTTATATGCTGACTTCAGTAAAGAATCGATGGTACTGAAGGATCCGGCTATCCGTGAGATGTTGGTCAAAAAAGTGAATGAAGGTGTTGAGCTTTTCAAACGTACAGGTGTCAAATGTGCATTGATGGTTCCCGGACGTTACAACGAAAGAATGGCCTGGGATTATCAGACGGCCAATGTGATTGACATGATGCGCGAATTAAGCGAAATCGCCGAAAAAGGGGGACTGACCATCGTTCTTGAACCACTGAATAAACGTGATCATCCCGGACTTTTCCTCACGGGTATTCCACAATCTTATGCGATTTGCAGGGCAGTAAACAGTCCTGCCTGTAAAATTGTAGACGATATGTACCACCAGCAGATCACCGAAGGAAACATTATTCCTAATATAGATGCTGCATGGTCAGAAATTGCAGCCTTCCATATTGGCGACAATCCAGGTCGCAAAGAACCCGGAACCGGAGAAATCAATTATTTAAATGCATTCAAACACATCTCTGAAAAAGGATATGATGGCGTATTGTGCATGGAACATGGCAACAGCATCAAAGGCAAAGAGGGAGAACTGGCATTAATTGAAGCTTACCGGAAGGCAGACAACTTTTGATGATCAATCAGCAGTTATTTACAAGCAAACCGAATTTGGAACTGTATTTAATAGATTAGAAAAAGGGTTCGTGTATTACGAACCCTTTTTCTATTACCTATTTCTTAAGAAGAACATCCGTGATCATTTTCTCAAACTGGGCTGTAATCGCCTCAGGTGATTTAGCGACTCCACTTGTCATGGTCGGATTACCAGATTGAGGAACCCACAAAAAAGCAGGGATTCCGCTGATTCCAAATACTGTTGACAACTCGCGTTCCTGATCTGTATTGACTTTGTAAACAACGATTTTTCCTTTGTATTTTCTGGCAAGTTCTTCCAATGCTGGCGAAGCAAGACGGCAAGGTCCGCACCAATCAGCATAAAAATCGACGACACAGGGCAAAACTCCCTCATATTTCCAAACTTTCGGATTTTTCTCGAAATCCATAATCTGCGCCTTGAACTGGGCTATGTTAATCTTCACCACATCTCCTTCGCCTGCCAAAACTGGTACAACCCCTGAAGTTGTAAAAATCGAAAGGAGGATTACTGCAAATAACACCGGGAATCTAAATTTCATACGCGTAATTTTAAATCATTTCATGACTATTCAAACATATACACTTTTCTACATATATTGTGCCGGAATTAAAGAATTTTTAACCCACTTATCTCTTTTAACAAAAAAACCCATTTTTAAGTTTATCCGCCAAAAGAATTAAAAAATTAAAGTAAGTTTTGGATTATCTTTGAACTTAAACAATCGTCTGTCAAAAATAACTCAGGAATGAAGCGCAAAAGAAAACTAAAAAAGATTGATCTCCAGAAATTTGTTTCAAAGACGGCAAAAAGAGGAAGTATTCCAGGTACGATTGAGTATATCGGACAACCACGCGTAGATAAGGTCAAAATAGAAGTCCTTGAATTTGACGAATCAACCACAAATGAGACCATATTTAGTTCCGTAAGTGAGATGAAGGCTTATCTTGAGCATCCTGGCATCAAGTGGTTTCAGGTAACCGGGGTTCATAACTCTGAAATACTAAACGAAATTGGCAATCTTTTTAATATTATCTCCCTCGATCTTGAGGATATTGCAAATACAACTCAGCGTCCACGTATTGAAGAACGAGAAGAATACATCTTTATGGTATTCAAAATTATACAGCTCGATCCTGTTAGCCGCGATGTAAATATTGAACAAATCAGCATAATACTGGGCTCAAATTATGTAATTTCATTTCACGAAACGACGCCCGAAATTTTTGAAACATTGCAAACCCGAATTCTAACCGGATTGGGACGCGTAAGGAAGATGAAAAGTGATTACCTTATTTTCGCGATTTCAGATATCATTATAGACCAGTATTTTACACTAATAGAATCAGTTGGCGAGATGATTGAAGAAACGGAAGAAGAACTGATAGCCTCTCCCGACCAATCAAGCCAGGAGGCTATTTATAAGCTAAAACGACGACTCGGATATGTCAAAAAGTCAATCTGGCCGGCGCGTGAAGTTCTCAATCAACTCCAGCATTCCGATCATGAATTGATCAATGAGGACACTAAAATCTATTTCCGAAATATCTACGACCATACCATTCAGATAATTGAAACACTTGAAAGTTTGCGTGATCTGACCTCCGGCATGATGGATCTTTACCTCTCAACGGTCAGTTACAAAATGAATGAAATCATGAAGGTACTCACCATTTTTTCGACCATATTTATTCCGCTCACCTTCTTTGCAGGAGTTTATGGAATGAATTTCAAATATTTGCCCGAGCTGGAATGGAGAAACGGGTATTTTATTTTCTGGGGAATCATGATCACTATAACGATTGTCATGCTGTTTTATTTCAGACGTAAAAAATGGCTTTAGTAATCAGTATTCAATTCTTAAAAACAGAAACAAACTTCTATCTTTGATTTCTAAATAAAAACAAACAACGATGAGTAAACCAATTGTAACCGCCATTGCCTCCTTTGGAATGTCGGGGGTGGTCTTTCAGGGGCCATCACTTAAAATATTCCCGGAGAAGTTTAAGATTCATAAAATCCTTGAACGGACAAAAAATGTGTCGGCAGAAAGGTATCCCGAAGCAACGATTGTCCGCACCTATGAAGAGATTTTAAACGATCCGGAAGTGGAACTCGTTATTGTAAATACGCCCGATTACCTCCATTTCGAAATGGCACGACAAGCTATTGAGGCAGGAAAACATATTGTGGTTGAAAAGCCTTTTACGAAAAACAGCGATGACGCGAGAGCGCTGATTGCGCTTGCAAAAGAAAAGGGAATGATCATGACGGTTTATCAAAGCCGCCGGTTAGACAACGGATTTCGGACGGTAAGAAAAATTGTCGCAGACCAAATACTTGGCCGAATCGTTGAATATGAAGCACATTACGACCGTTACCGCAATTATATCCAGGAAGGATCGTGGAAAGAGGACGGTGACGAACGTACGGGAGTTTTATTTAATCTTGGCTCACACATTGTCGATCAGGCACTTGTTTTGTTTGGTGTACCAAATGCAGTGACAGCTCATCTAAATGTTTTGCGCACGGGCGGACGCACAACCGACAATTTTGATATCAGGCTTCATTACGACAAGTTTAATGCAACATTGCGTTGCTCATACCTTGTCCGTGAAATGGGACCTCAATACATACTCCATGGTACAGAAGGATCATTCGTGAAAATGGGAACCGATCCGCAGGAGGATATGCTGAAACTGCACCACCTGCCCAACGAACCCAAATGGGGTGAAGATGCGCAAGCCGACTGGGGTACCCTGAATACCAACATCAACGGACTTCATTTTAATGGCAAAATCGAAACATTACCAGGTAATTATGCCGATTTCTTTGCCAACCTGTATGGGGTTATCCGTGAAGGTAAAGAATTGATGGTTAAACCCGAAGAAGCATTAACCACGATCCGCATTCTGGAAGCTTGCCTCGAAAGTAACCGGTTGAAAAAGACGGTAGAGTTTTTGGCGGAATAGAAGAAGAGGGAGAGAAGGGGAGAAAATGAGAGGGCGAAAAGGAGAAGGGGCGATGGGGAGAATGGAAATGTAGATGCCTAAATGTCTTGTCCTGAAATAGGTTTACAGAAAAAGTAAACTAAAATCATGGAGTGGGTGGAATGCCGAGTGACCGGGTGACTGTTCAAGACATGAAGAGTCACCCGGTCACTTTTCGAAATGGCAATTGTGCAATAATACAAGATAAAAAAGCAAATACCGCATTTGGGGGCTCCGATTTGGGTAAATTCTATTCGCATACTTTGGTGATGACAGAAAAACTAACAAAATAAGATCAGAATAAAGGCAAATCAGCGCACAAATGGCTCACCTCCTGATATTCTCAATCATTTTTTTTGATTGTTTAAAAAGACCGAAAAAAAATTTCTGCTATTTTGGAAATTTGCAAAACATAAATTATTACCTTGCAAAAAAACAAACAATAATATCCCGGTCTCCATAGTTTTTAATGTAGGGGAAATGGGTGGTCGTTTGAAACAATAAAATGATTGCTATTTTTATGACAATAATATCAACAGATGAGTTACAAACTCTATTAAACTAACCTCAGCAACATAGAAGGGGGATTACAGGTAAAGACAAAGAAAAATAAATTGCTCAACTAGAAAGCATCGTACAAAAGGTTAATTGGGTTTATAATCAGCGGATAAATACAAATATTTAAAATTAGGTTATATGAAAGACTTGAAGTATTACATTTTCTCAATTTTTATTTTATTTAGTTTTAATTCAATTGGTCAGAATTTTCCTAAGAAGGACGTAGGATTATTAATGAATAAAGAACTAAAGGTTATAATTGACTCTGAATCTAAGGATTACTATAGTTACAGGGAATTTTTTAAAGACAAAAATTTGAAAAAGGGTTTCACAAATGATTTTGCTTTAGCGAATTTTGTAAATGAAGTTTTTTTAGTAACACAAATCGATCCTTTTATTTTGGATTATGATAATGAAATACCTTGTTCAAGGTTAAAATTGGAGAACAAAAAAATAGGGACTATATATTTCAGATATATATCAAAATATGCCTTTTATTTTCCATTTGAAGTTATTGGAGGTCTTAAATTACCGGAAGATTATTATTGCCAAGATATAAAAATCACAGTTGATAAATTTACTGGTGAAACGAAATATCAATCTCCAACTGAGAAGGACTATTTTTTCATTAAAGTAAAGAAAGGCAAGGAATCCAACATTTATATGAGATTTAGCGGTTCTTCTCTATCTTTGGTTTCAAATGCAAAAGGCATAATATTGTTATTGGAAAACGGATTTAAGATTGAAAAGCCAGATATAGAAATTGGGATTGATGTTGACCCTCTGATGAAAGAATATTATCGGTATCAAGCATTTTTTGAATTAAATCCAAGCGATATTGAATTATTAACGAAGAATAAGATAACCGATTCAAGAATATATGTTATTGATAGTCATCTAATTCACAGTGAATACCTTAAAGAATACTTAAAATGCTTAATAAAAGATTAAAGCGTAATAATCCCGACTTGATTCGACGGTCATTGATAAAACTAAATTTGTTTTGCCCACAATAAAAGGTTTGGTTCACTAAAACGGTCAGAAATGAACAAAAAAGTAATATTAATCAAAACTAAAGACGGTACAATTCTTTATCAAAAAGATGAATCTATTCTTCGAGAGGAAGTAAAAGAATAAAAAGATGATTATTGGATTTTATTTTGCAGCTGAGGTGATCCGTTCGCATGCCGTAGATGATGAGAGTTATTTTGTTTTATGTGACACCATGATACAAAGATAATATCTTTATATGTGTCTATGTATAAAGGTATTGCATTTGGCTGTCTCAATTTTTTTTCGTATTATTGCACTTCACAAATAATTAAAAAAAAATGACAATAGACAAATTTGATTTTACTTCGATTATTTCTGGGATGAGTCCTGAGGAAAGAAAAGAATTTTTAGATGATTTACAATCTAATAAATTGACGGATGAGGCTAAACGTAAAAGCTTGGATGCTTTACAACCTGTTAAAATACAAGTGAATATTAATTTACTTAAAGAAAATCCCTTTATTTTTGAGAATATCGGAAGTATTACAGCAAATGCTTTGGCAAAAGATTGTATTAGGAGAGGAAATAAAGGAATAAGGTAAAGTTCTAATCAAAACTTTCAGGAATAACTTTTTAAACTTATAAAATATGAGAATTTACAGTAAATATTTCGAGACCGACACAAAGTTATTGGAATTTGTAAATAATAATTCCATTTCACAAGAGCAGATTGTAACAATCTTTCAAGATAGAGGAAAAGAGGGATATTTGCTTTTATTCTATTATGCTGAGTAAACCTCTCACCCTCATTTGCAACGGAGGGGTTATGGTTAAAAGATTAACAATCATATGGAATAAAGTATAATTCACCATCTACACAACAGACAGCAATAAAATCTAAACTATGATACTATTAGAAGCAAATCAAAGTCTTTTATTCGGTGGAATACCTTTAACCGATTGGATAGAGGCAATAGGGGCAATTGCGGCAATTGTGGGAGTAATTGTAGTATTTTATCAACTATTCAAGGACAGTAAAGACAAACAAAGCCAAATAGATGTTTTAACAGGTTTGGCAAAGGAATCCAAGGAACAAACTAACCATTTATCTTCTCAAGTTGACCAAATGATTGAAGGTAATAAACTGCAAACGGAATACATAAGTCTATTTCAGAAGTCTGTTTCATTTAGTGAACAATCTATTCAATTAACTGAAGAGCAAAAAAAGTTGGATGAAAAACGGAATAAATTGGCAATAAGACCTTTTTTTACTTTAGGAGAAGTAAATATAACCCAATATTTTGTTTCATTGCTTGTAACAAACTGTGGTGAAACAACAACTCTAATAGATTATGAAGAATTGGAAAATAACGCAATGAAAAGTGATATAAATAAAGATTTGAACAAGGGAATTCCTAAGAACAAGTCAATTCTTTTGAATCTATCTCATTTCCCTCCTGAAAAAATAAAGGATGAATGTTCAATCAATCTTAAAATTATATATGAAGATATTCAAGGTAATAAGTACTACCAGATTATTGAAGGTAAATATTATGGACCATTTAATATTCAAAAGCAAGTTGAAATACCCGGACAAATTCAAAACCAACAAAAATAATACTTAGAGTTATGATACTATTAAACACAATAAGCACCGAGCTGATGCGGTTTCCCACAATAAGCACAAAAGCTTATTAAAAACGCGAGAACAACTGGATTTCACAAGCATTGAATCCTATTTTTTTTGCTATTGATAATCTATTATTTATGAGCAGTTTTATACAATTTGTAATCCGCGTCTTTCAAATGTGGAATTTGCAATTCCGATTAAAACCAGATCCCTTTTGGTGGCAAATGTAAGAAATGGGAACACAAACATTAAAAATAAGAAATGAAACTTTATAAATACAGGTGCGATATAAAACGAGATATTAAAATGTTAGTTGAGAACAAATTATTCGCACCAAATAAGAAAAAATTGAATGATCCAACCGAAATGAGTTTTAATGACTCTGAGTTCTTAGATTTTTTAGACAAACATAAAGAGCATTCACTGCCTGTAAAAAAGCAATTTGACGACATAAAAGATTTCACGAAAAAGAAGTGTGGCATTTTTTCTCTTTCAAAATGTGTAAGGAATGAATTATTATGGGCATATTACGCTAAAGGTCACAAAGGCTTTTGCATAGAATATAATTCAGATATAATTATGGAAAGCTACAATTATGAATTAGAAACAAAGAACAGTCTATTAAAGTATAAACCATTAGTCCAACTTATTGAAGTGAATTATCAAGATAGTTATCCTGTTTTTACTGGGGATTTATTAACGGATGACCAGACTCCCGCAATTAAGTGTCTTTTTGGAACAAAATCAGAAAGCTGGAAACGCGAAAACGAGGTTCGGCTAATTTTTAACAAATATGGTCTTACAGAAATAGATTACAGAGCCGTTACGGGGATATATTTCGGGATGAAATTTTATGATAAAAATAAGAAGGCCGATGTAATGCAAAAGCTACAAGGCAGGGGAATAAAGTATTATCAAATGAAATTTGAAGATAAGAGTTACAAAATGGATTTTGATGAAATTGAGGATAAATATGCTTCAGCACCCAAATATATTTCCAATAATCTACCTTATGATAATATTTCTTGGAGCGGATTGCCATCTGAATATCCAGATTATAAAGAATACAAAAAATTTGCTATTCGAGCTCTTGAATTTGTAAGGAAAGAACCTTGTATCAACAAAATAGAAAGTTGTTATATTTCTTTGCCACCAAATCCAATGATTGCAATAACAACAGCTGTTAATGATGACTTTAATACTTACCCAATAAAAATTTACAGATTTGATATTGATATCACTACAAACGAAATTATACCGAGAAGATTTCAACGATCATAAATAAATAGCAAACCAAGCTGATGCAAACTTGCAGTCCGCCTCTTTCAGACATGGTTTGTAATCCCGGAATAAATCGATTCTATTAAATTTCCAGTAATAAGAATCCGTGTTATATGGGAACTTTTAGAAAATAATCGTTTGCTCACATTGTAATACTTAAACAAAAAAATCCGGGAAATAATCCCGGATTTTTTGATTCAATTGCATTAAAGGCATCTATATTTAATTAGTCACCTAACTTCTTATACCTGATCCGGTGTGGTGTGTTGTCACCAAGCCGTTTCTTTTTGTTCTCTTCGTATTCCGAATAGCTTCCCTCGAAAAAATAAACCTGCGAATTACCTTCAAACGCAAGAATATGAGTAGCAACACGATCCAAAAACCACCTGTCATGCGAAATCACAACAGCACATCCGGCATAACTATCGAGTCCCTCTTCGAGTGCACGAAGCGTATTCACATCTATATCATTCGTAGGCTCATCGAGAAGCAGTACATTGGCTTCTGATTTTAAGGTCAAAGCAAGATGCAGCCGGTTCCGTTCACCTCCTGAAAGAACACCGCATTTCTTTTCCTGATCAGCACCACTAAAATTAAAGCGCGAAACATAGGCACGTGCATTAAGCATACGTCCGCCAACCATCACCTCGTCAGTTCCGCCTGAAAGTACCTGGTAAACAGTCTTATCATTCACAATCGCTTCGTGTCCCTGATCTGCATAGCCGATTTTTACCGTTTCGCCGACAGAGAAGCTTCCTGAATCAATCTTTTCGAGTCCAAGAATCATCTTGAAGAGGGTAGTTTTTCCTGCACCGTTTGGCCCGATAACTCCTACAATGCCGTTTGGAGGCAGTACAAATTCAAGATTTTCGAACAGTAACCGGTCGCCAAATGCTTTCGAAACACCATGCGCTTCAATTACTTTGTAACCAAGACGAGGTCCGTTTGGAATAAATAGTTCAAGTTTATCTTCCTTCTGCTTAACGTCTTCATTTAATAACTTTTCGTAAGCTCCCAACCTGGCTTTTGATTTGGCCTGACGGGCCTTTGGACTCATCTTCACCCATTCAAGCTCACGTTCAAGGGTCTTGCGTCGTTTCGAGACTCCCTTTTCCTCCATCTCTAACCGTTTAGACTTTTGCTCCAACCAGCTTGAGTAGTTTCCTTTCCATGGAATACCTTCGCCACGATCGAGTTCAAGAATCCAGCCAGCCACATTATCAAGAAAATAACGGTCATGGGTAATACAAATAACCGTTCCTTTATATTGTTGTAAATGAACTTCTAACCAATCAATAGATTCTGCATCAAGGTGGTTGGTAGGCTCATCAAGTAACAAAATATCGGGTTGTTGCAATAACAAACGACACATCGCAACCCGGCGGCGCTCACCTCCTGATAATACAGTCACCGGCGTATCTCCATCGGGACAGCGAAGTGCATCCATTGCCCGTTCGAGCCGGTTATTGAGATTCCAGGCATCAGTTGCGTCAATTTTCTCCTGAAGCACAGCCTGTCTGTCCATCAATTTATCCATCACATCGGGATTCTCATAAACTTCGGGCAAACCAAACCGTTGATTGATTTCCTCATATTCAGTCAGAATATCGACAGTTTCCTGAGCCCCTTCCTGAACAATGCCCATAACCGTTTTTGTGCTATCAAGCACAGGTTCCTGCGACAAATGGCCCACTGTGTAACCGGGAGAAAATGAAAGTTCACCATTGAAATCTTTTTCGAGTCCGGCAATGATCTTTAAAAGAGTCGATTTACCCGATCCGTTCAGACCGATAATCCCGATCTTTGCTCCCAGATAAAACGAAAGTGAGATATCTTTAATTACCTGCTTTTGAGGCGGATAAGTTTTACTCACCTTGTACATCGAGAATATAATTTGCCTATCTTCAGCCATAGAATTTTTTTTTGGTTCGAATGCCAAAATTCGTATTTTTAATCAGATTTGTCAAACGATTTTTGCAAATAAAACAATCTTTGTAAATTAATTAATTTTCAACAAATTAGTCCTAAGTTTCTTTCAGTGGAAT
>Ga0209724_1001907_pt1 | contig 18395 bp, 14 predicted proteins | sample grotaG_FD_184143 | JGI IMG/M metagenome (GOLD analysis project Ga0209724, IMG submission 184143) | Glacier valley bacterial and archeal communities from Borup Fiord, Nunavut, Canada, to study Microbial Dark Matter (Phase II) -... | ecosystem: Environmental > Aquatic > Freshwater > Ice > Glacier ...
TGAGCTGAACAAAAACAGGCTCACCAAACGAATCATGCCCGAGATACTCTTCAACCGAAACCTGCCTGACCGGAATCTCCCGAAGCAGTTCGAGCGCGCCACCAGCCACACGCCCACCTCCGGTAACAACTATTTTAATTGGTGGCAACTGCAATCCCACTAAATTATTTTTCAATTCCTGAAGATCGCTGCACTGATGTGCAGGCTTTAATTCGAACAAATGGTTACGTTTTCCAAATGTCATTAATCCATTGTAGGCACCTACCAAACCGGCAAAATGCCCGAAGCCAATAATACGCAGATTGTCTTTTCCTATCAGCACTTCGTAATCGATTAGTCGGATTTTTTTGCGGACCACTTCCTGCAACAGCTTCCGGTTATGCAATTGTTTTTTGATGGTGTGAGAAAAGAGAAAATAGGTCTTCTCCGGAATTAAATCCTGAAGAGGCACTTCTTTCACACCCATTAAAACATCACATGCGGTTAGGTCTTCCTGAACAGGAACGCCAGCCATCAGGTATTCTTCATCGCTAAAACACCTGATTTTACTGGGCTGGACAAAGATTTCCACAACCGGAAATTTTTCGGTAATCTGTTTGCATTGTTCAGGAGAAAAAGGCACCCGCTTATCAGGCGGTTGCTTTCCTTCCCTGAGAATTCCAATCTTCATAATCGATTTCCTTTCGTTAAATGTCAAATTTAATTCCCTGCGCCAGTGGCAATTTTGTACCGTAATTGATTGTATTTGTTTGTCGGCGCATGTATGCTTTCCATGCATCGGATCCCGATTCGCGACCACCACCTGTCTCTTTCTCACCACCAAAGGCACCTCCAATTTCGGCTCCCGACGTACCAATGTTGATGTTGGCAATGCCACAGTCTGAACCTTCCTGTGAAAGGAACCGTTCCGATTCGAGCATATTTGTGGTAAACATGGCTGAAGACAATCCCTGCGGAACATTGTTGTGTATTTCAATGGCTTCGTCCAGTTCATTGTATTTAATCAGGTAAAGCAAGGGAGCGAAGGTTTCTTCCTGAACAATCTGGTAATGGTTTTCAACCTCTGCAATGCATGGAACCACATAGCATCCAGATTCATAATCCGGGCCATCCAGCGCCGTTCCGCCATAAACGATCTTGCCACCTTCTGCTTTTACTTTTTCGACGGCTATTAAATAGGTTTCGCGTGCCCAGCTGTCGATCAGCGGACCAACCAAGGTCTTTTCTTCAAGCGGGTTTCCGATAGGGATGCTTTTGTAGGCTGCCACCAGTTTTTCCTTGAATGTTTCATAAATGGATTCATGCAAAATGATCCTTCTTGTCGACGTGCAACGTTGTCCGCAGGTACCGACCGCACCGAATATTACAGCCATCAAAGCCAATTCAAGATTAGCATTCGGAGTTACAATAATTGCATTGTTTCCACCCAGTTCGAGGATGCTTCGTCCCAACCGCTCACCGACCAGACGACCCACTTTTTTGCCGATTTTGGTTGATCCGGTAAACGACACCAGCGGAATATTTTTGTCGCTGAACAGATCATCGCCCAGGTATTTCGAACCTGCGGCAACCAGGTTGAGCACGCCTTCAGGAATGTTGTTGCGTTTCAGTACATTTTGGACAATTTTATGAACTGCAACGGCACAAAGGAATACTTTCGATGATGGTTTCCAAACCACCACATCGCCGCAAATCATGGCAAGCATTGCATTCCAGGCCCAGACGGCAACCGGAAAATTGAATGCTGACACTACGCCCACGATTCCCAATGGATGATATTGGTCGTACATGCGGTGATCGGGGCGTTCAGAATGCATGGTGAAGCCATACAACTGGCGCGATTGTCCCACGGCAAAATCGCAGATGTCAATCATTTCCTGCACTTCGCCCAACCCTTCCTGGTAAATTTTCCCCATCTCGTACGAGACCAGTTTTCCAAGGGGTTCTTTGTATTTCCGAAGTTCAAGTCCAATCTGGCGAACGATTTCGCCTCGAAGTGGAGCTGGAGTTTTTCTCCATTTTTTAAATGCGCCCTGAGCTGTTTCAATCACTTGTTTATAATCTTCAAGCGTTGCCTGTTTTACCGAACCAATTTTTTTACCGTCTGTGGGTGAAAAAGATGTTATCGCATCACCCTTTGTTTCGTACCATTTGGTTCCTGTGCAAAGACCATTACTGATCTCTTCTATTCCCAGTTGTTTCAATGTGCTTGTAATATCAAAATCAAATTTCATTTTAAATATATTTTAAGTTATTAAACATGTTCTTAGTTAAACTTCAATGAGATAAACCAATACTTCGGCTTTGAAGGCTATTTTGGTTTGCCTAAATCATCCGGAACACCAGGCAACAGTGACTACACAACCAGTGCATTCATAAAGTCTCTGGCCGAATAATTTTCACACTCAAAAATCATTTCTTTTATTGCAAGTTGTCTTTTGGAAGAAAGAAGTGAAGCTGAAAGGGCATTGAATTTATTTTCAAGGTCTTCCATGGACATAGGTTCGCGAGGATCACCTTTTGGATATTCCAGGTACGCCTCATACTCACTGCCATCTTTTGTTCTGACTACAATTTTCGAAGGTTGTTTTGCGGGGAACATCGCTTCAAATTCAACTGACGCAATACCCTTTATTTTATCTATAACCTCCCATATTTTCGGGTCTTTTAACTTCTCTTCCGAGAAGGAACGGGTCGTCACCTGATGGTCAACTAATGCTACAGCTATGCAAAAAGGCAATGAATGATCAGCAGTTTCTCTTGATTCGGGACGGTATTTTGTATGGTCAAATAGTATATCGCAGGCTTTGGCAATAGTTGTAACCCTGACTTCTTCTATCTGATCATAAGTGATCCTGTTTTCTGTGACAACTTTTAGCACTGCCGAAATATGGGTATGAGTAAGCGCTTCTGTCGGGAAAGCCTTCATACTGCATTCTAAAATTCTATAGCTTTCTCCAAGTTTCCCAATTAGCGCGTCAACATCCCAACTCAATTCCGAAACACCTTCTCTTCCTTCCATTCTGACGGGAGCTACTTTTTCCTGTTGAAAACTCCATCCGAAAAAGCAGTCCATAAATCCTTCTTTACCTTCGAAAACTTTCTCCGTTCCTGTAAAACCTCTCTGGGCGATCAATGCAGCAAAAACTCCTGCCTGAACGGCCATAGGATCAACTGTGTTTTTAAGCATGGTTAGCTTTCCGGCAGTCGGACAACCAATTGTATGGTTATGAGAGCCGCTGATCCCGATAGCATTTACCATCTGATCAACTGTCAGTCCCAGAATTTTCCCGGCTACGATTGGGGAAACAAATTGTGTTAAGGTAGCATGGTGCCATTTGCGTTCCCTGATACCAGGAACGGCAAAAAGACATAAGCGCTGTTCAAATTCATAGGCTAATACTATCGCTGTGATGACCTCCTTCATGGAGGCATTCATCATTTCTGCAACAGATAGGGCTGCCGGAATCAGATCTGAGGGATGTGACGGATCTTCTTTCCAGTAGATATCGTTAAAATCAAGCGCCCTTATAGCCAGCGAATTAACAAGTGTGGCATTCACAGCCGGAATTTTTCCTCCAAACCCAATCAGGGTTGCTTCGGCTTTTCCGCCCATCTCGCTATAAATATCTTTGATGATATTCACGTCTTTGGTATGATAACCTCCAAATGCACAACCCACAGAATCGTACAGGTATCGTTTAACCTCGTAAACGACATCCTGCGGCAGGTCTTCAAATTTCAGATTAACTGCAAATTCGGCTATTTGTCTTGAAATTGATTTTTCCATGAAATAATTTTTTTTGAACTTTTACAGATTATGTGTTATCCAGCTTTCCAGCCCACCAAAAACTACCAATTCCTGTGCAGCAGTTCCAACGGGGAAAATGAAATATTTTTTATTACCAACCATGATACAGGAATTTTTAAAATCGATCACTGCCCGATAATTGGTTGGGATCGTCAGTTGATCAGTGTTAAATTGCTCATTCAGATCATTGATAAGTTTAGGAACTTCCAGTACCAGAAAACCATTATTCAGGGCATTTCGCTTATAAGTTTGACTGGCAGAGCCCGTAATAACCAGTTGAATCCCCTTGTATTTTAAGGCTGTAGCTGCTTGTTCGCGGGAACTGCCTGTCCCGAAGTTGAAACCACCGGCCAGAATATCACCATTCTTCGCTATTTTCTGAAATTCCGGGTCATAGTTCTCCATTGCCACATTCGCCTGATCTTCAGGCTTAAGGTCGTCTATATAAGTATATTTCCCTGGGAAGATGCCATCGGTATTCATATTGTTCTGTGGACAGAATATCAAATCCCCTTCTATTTTTTCAGGAAACCCCTCAATAATCATTACTGGTTCAGGCACGATTTCGCTGGCATCGTTAATTGTAATCCGACCTGAAATCTTTGTTCCATTTCCATCCCATCCGAAGCTGATTTTGCCGGTTAAGGCTGAATAAGCAACCACGGCAGGAGATGCAAGGTAACATTTGGCACTGGATGATCCCATCCTGCCTTTAAAATTTCGATTGGTTGCAGAAATTCCCACTTCGTTATCGCCAAGTAATCCGATGCCCAGACCAATACAAGGACCACATCCGGGAGGCAGTGGAATTGCACCTGCATCCAGAAGAGCCTGCCAGTCACCCCGTTTTTCACTTTCCTGTTGTACTTCGCTTGATGCGGCAGCAATATAAAACTGAACTTGTGGTGAAATCTTCTTTCCTTTTAATACTTCGGCTGCCTCTCTAATGTCGTCCAAACGACTATTTACGCAGGAAACCAGGTAAGCCTTGTCAACTTTAACATTCTGTTTTTCTATTTCAGATACCGGACTCATTATTTTGACGGTATTAGGTCCTGAAACATGTGGCTCAATAGTGCTTAAATCGATGATCAGATTTTTGGCATAAAAAGCTCCATCATCAGGCTTTAGCATATTGGTTGATTTTCTTAAATCCCCGATCCGGTGCGGGTTCAGACGCGGATGTTCTCCATGTCCGTCATTATCTGACGGCACCCCGGCCAAACCGCGCTTTTTAATATAGGCCGCCCTTTCCTCGAGCCAACCTACTGTAATTTCATCAATCGGGAAAATTCCTCCAAGCGCACCCCATTCGGTCGTCATGTTGGCAATGGTCAGCCGCTGGTCAATATTTAGGGCACGAACTCCTGAACCATCAAATTCAATGACATGGTTCAGTACTTCATCCTGATTAAAATATCCGCAAAGAACAATAATGACATCTTTTCCGGTGACCCCTTTTTTTAGATTTCCGACGAGTTCCACTTTTACAACCGGTGGAATTTCCCACCATGTTTTCCCGGTTGCCCAAATGGAGGCGGCATCCGTTCTTACAATTGGAGTTCCCAATGCGCCAAGACCACCATACATGTTTGAATGGCTGTCGGATGCAACCACCAAGCTTCCTGGCCAGGCATATCCTTCCTCACACATGATCTGGTGTCCAATGCCACGTCCGGCAGGATAAAAATCGGCACCCATTGATTTTGAAAATTCTTCAATCTTTCGGTATTTATCCAAGTTTTTTTCGCTGGTATCCTGGATGTTATGATCAAGTGTGTGGACAACCTGTCTGGGATATGCAAACCGTGTCGCCCCAATTGACAGGAATTTGGGAATAACAGCCCCCGTGTTGTCGTGGGTCATCACATAAGCCGGTTTAATAGAAACCGTATCGCCACTATGTACTTTTTGGTTTGGGGTCAGACCAACAGCATATTTCTGGACAATTTTTTCGGTTAAATTTTGTGCCATATTTTTCCTATTGATGTTTTTCAAAAAAATAATTTTCAAGTCTGAAAAGTAAACTGAAGTAGTTTAAAAATCATGATTTCGTTCACACAGTTATTCGTTTTGTGTCCTGAAAAGGTTCAAAACTCACAAAGTCAGCATGGTGAACAATAATTGATTCGATGGTTCTTTTGCCAAGGTCTCCTTCTTTGGAGTGATAGGCAATGATATGCTGAACATCTACCGGAATTCCAAAACGATCGGCAATAGAAACACCGCTGAATGGGTGGCGAAGCAACTTTCCTTCTCTGCTGGTTCCCAGCTTTCCTTCCGACATTTCGTATTCCAGTAATTTACCCACATCAATCAGGATAGCCCCGGCAATCAGGTAATCCATGTTAATTTCAGTTTCGAAATTGGTCTTCATAATATTTCCAATTTCTACAGAAAGCTGAACCACTGTTCTTTTATGGTTCATAAACGTGATATAACAATTATCAATAAGAAGGCTGAAAGGAATCTTTTGCAGGTCTTCCGGCTCGAGCGGAGATTGCCCGATGGCATATTCCCAGCAATCAGTTACTTTTTCCCGCAGCCCTTCATCGTTGATCAATTCAATTTCAGGCCATATTTGCTTTATCTTGTCTCTCATCATTTTCAAGGGTATTATAAAGCTTCAATAATAGCATTTGTAATTTCATGCGTAGATGCTGCTCCTTTTTTGATTACATCCGGGCATCCGGTCATTTTCATCATATCATATGTGCGGACAAGGCCGTCAGCAATTACCTTACCTACTGCTTTTCGGATACGGGCTGCTTTTTCGTCCTCCTTCAGGTGATCAAGCATCATACAAGCCGACATGATCATCCCGATCGGATTGACAATTGAAGTTTCATAATCAGCGTATTTAGGAGCAGAACCGTGGGTTGGCTCGAAAACAGCCACGCCATTTTCGCCAAACTGGGCACTGCAGGCAAAGCCAAGACCACCGATCAGTCCGGCAAAACCATCTGAAATGATATCGCCAAACATGTTGCCTGCCACAATTACAGCGTAGTCTTCCGGGTTCTTGGTCAGCCACATCATTTGTGCGTCGATGTTGGTATCCCAGACTTCAATGTCGGGATATTCCTTTTTGCTCATTTCCTGGGCAATTTTCAGCATCATTCCGGATGTTTCGCGGATCACGTTTGGCTTTTCGCATACTGTAATGCCTTTACACCCTTTTTCTTTGGCATATTCGAAAGCTGCTTTTACAATTCGGGTCGTATATTTTGCCGTGAATATGCGTGTTGATACTGCCAATTCCTCTTTTGGACACCAGCCAAAATTGTCCCTGAATTTCGGGTGGGTCATCAATGCGTCATAAACCTGAGCCGGAGGATTGGTCCACTCGACACCACCATACAAACCTTCCGTATTTTGGCGAAAAATCATGGTGTTAACCAACGGCTCTTCGATGGTATTATTCGGACCGCGACGGATAAAGTTCAATGGATTTCCCTTGAATGTTTTGCAGGGCCTCAAACAAATATCCAGTTTAAAATGCTGACGCATGGCCACAATCGGGCTGTAATAAACATATCCTTTATCTTTCAGTTCAGGCGCCAGTTCGGCCAGTGTTTTGTCTTTTGGTTTTGAGGTGATTGCACCAAAAAGGCCGATTTTATGTTCTTCCAATAGTTTGATTGTTCGGTCAGGCAATGGGTTTCCTTCCTTGCACCAGAAATCCCATCCAATATCACCTTGCACATAGTTTGCATCAAATCCGGCAGCATCCAAAATCCGGATTGCCTCATCAAGTACCACTTTGCCAATCCCGTCTCCCGGCATGGCGACAATTGTTCTTTTGGTCATAGTTATAAGTAATTAAAAAATTAATGGATATTCGTAATCTTACCCAATGTCATAAAAGTCATTCAATTGTCATTTGGTAGTCATTAAGTTGACAGGAAATGACTCCAGAATGACAATAATGACTACAACTGACTGATGCAAAATACAAACAACTAACAGCCAATCGCTAATCCCCAACAACTTCCCTAACCACATCAATCACGGTTCCATCGACCCATTTGATGGCTGCGACTATTTTTTCGCCCAGCCTGGGTTTTTCGGGTTTACCGCAAATGCGTTCGGCTTCATCTTTTAATTCCTGAATGGTTTTTATAGGCAGCCCTGATCCCTTCACTTTTTCGATTAAATCTTTACGCAACGGATTAATGGCAATTCCCCGTTCGGTGACGATCACATCAATCAGTTCACCAGGACCGCATAAGGTGGTCACTTCATCCATAATCACCGGAAAACGATCTCGGAACAAAGGGATTGGTAGAATTACCGTCTTGGAGAACAGGCAGTTCTGCCAGCCACCAATTCCGTGAAGCAGGTAGCCGTCGGAATGTGTGACGACATTGGCGTTAAAATTCACGTCCACTTCCGTAGCTCCCAAAATGACCACGTCGACCATTCCGGCGAAATTTCCTTTACTGTGATAATTATAACTGGTAAACGGACTTGATGAAACATGATGCGGATTATCGCGCAGCGAACGTACGCCATCGAGGTCAAAAGTTTGACCATCGAGGATGTATTCAATCAGCCCTTCCTCCAACATTTCGACCAGGTATTTATTGCTGCCACCACGTGCAAAGCGTGATTTGATTCCATTGCGCCGCATGATTTCGGCAAAATAAATCCCGATTGACAAAGCAGTTCCCCCCGCTCCTGCCTGAAAAGAAAATCCTTCCCTGATAATGCCGGTCAGTTCGCAAAATTTGGCAGTCAGCTCAGCAATAAGCAGTCGGTCGGGACTTTTAGTAATCGCGGTAGTACCTGAAACAATTTTTTCAGGAATGCCTACCTTATCAACCACTACTGTATAATCGACATAGTTACCCTGTATTTGCCATGGTATGCAGGGAAACGGCACCAGGTTGTCGGTCACTACAATCACTTTTTCGGCATATTGCGAATCTGCCAGCGCAAATCCAAGGCCACCGCTGACCGAATGGCCATTTACGCCGTTGGCATTTCCAAACGGATCGGCTGTCGCAGCGCCAATTACTGCAATATCAATTTTAACTTCTCCGTCCTGAATGGCCTGATATCGGCCTCCGTGCGAGCGAAGCACTGCCATTTTCGCCATTTTCCCTTCGGAACAATATTTTCCAAGTGGTCCGTTCATACTTCCTTCGATGTGGCTAATCGTGCCATCTTCAAGATATTTAATCAGATGCGTATGACATGGAAACGATGCTGATGGAAACCACCGTATATTTTTAATGCCCAGTTCTTTCACAATATCGAAAACCATATTGGCTACCAGGTCACCATCTCTGAAATGATGGTGAGTAGAAATGGTCATGCCATCCTTCAGCCCTGCCAATTGCAAAGTCTCTTTCAGTGAAGCTATTTGTTTGTTACCATCCAACGGGTAATTTGCAGACGAAGATGTTTTAGGTGCAGTTCGGTTTCCTTCGGGAATATATTTCCCCACTCCCTGAAAAGGGATGGCAGGGTGGCCGTTTATTTCAATGGGAACCAGTCGGCCCGCAGCATTTTTTATCAGTTTAGTTTCCATCGTTTTCCCTCCAGTTTTCGTTAATCAGACCAGCATCAATTGCCAGTTTAATGGTCGATTGTGCACGTTTTACCACAGGAGCATCAATCATTTTTGAGCCCAATGCAACTACGCCAAGTCCAAGTTCTTTGGCTTTTTCAAAAGCAATCGTAATTTTTTGCGCCTTATCAATTTCCTCCTGATTTGGATTGAAATACTCATGAATAACCGGAACCTGCCGGGGATGGATACAACCCATTCCTGCGAAGCCAAGTGCCTTCGACTGTTTTACATTCTCAGCCAGCGCCTTCATGTTTTCAATATCTGAAAATACGGAATCAATAGGTTGGATGCCAGCTGCGCGGGCAGCATTAACGACTGCGCTTCGTGCGTAAAACGACTCCCAGGCTTCGTTGGTGCGTTGTGCCCCGATGTCGGCCGTGTAGTCTTCCAATCCAATGGCGAGCGCCACCACATTAGGAGATGCCGAAGCGATTTCATAGGCATGAATCACGCCCAACGCACTTTCAATAATCGGCATCAGGTGGATATCGGTATTGTCTTTCCCGAGTATTTCAGAAATGCGCCGGTCAACAGCATTGACCTGGTCGGCATGTTCACACTTCGGAATAATAATCAGGTTAAGCGAATGCGGAACTATAAACGATAAATCATCGAGACCGGCCGGAAGCTGGTTAATGCGCACCATTCGTTCGCTTCCGTAGAAATCGACCGAACGTAAGGCGTTGCGAACCAGAAAGCGCGCTTCATATTTTTTATTGGGCGCCACGGAGTCTTCCAGATCGAGGATGATGCCATCACAGCCATATATTCCGGAATTCAGCATCAACTTCGGATTATTTCCCGGCAAATACAAACGTGAACGGCGTTTGATTTCCTTTCCGGTTTGAAACACCTGACCTTCAATAGGCAGCAGAAATTCCTTATCCGTTTTGAGAATTTGTTTGATCGCCGCTTCGAGTCGGGCAGCAATCACGAAAGGTAAAGCGCCTTTATCGTCGATAAATACCTGGGCATTTTTCAGTTCAAAAAAATCAAGAACGCTCAGGCATAATTCGCGGATCGACTTTCCGTATAAACTTTTTACCTTACTCTCTATGCGAATAGAATTTCCAATCGCTTCGTGAAGTGAGACTTCCACAAAACAATCGGAACGAATCGCATCTCCCCGGTTTCCAGATGATACAATCATAATCAGTTTCTAAAGGTGTAAAACTGTGTTAGTCTTAACTACCGAATATCCTTAATTGAGAAATTAAGGCGCATCAGATTCATACTTTTAATAGGAGCACACATGATTCATGTGGTACAAATTAAAATTGAAGGAATTTAATGTAATTGGAGAAAAGGGATAGATACGAATATAGGAATAAACCACCCCTTACAAGTTAGTTGCAGGAAGTCACTTCGTCATCAAGGCATTCAGCTAAGCCTCTGTAAAAAAATACGGGACATTGATAAGACTGAATCATATTCACAAAGCTAATGAAAGATAACTTAACTTCTCGAAAACCAGCAGGTGTTATTTAACATGTTTAGGTTTTCAACCTGAAATTGTGTCAGGCTACCATGGTAAAAGATCTTTTCCTTTCGTTTACCAACTGTAAAAACACTCCAAACGTCGATAAAAACAGCCCAAACGTCTATTGCATTTTTGAACGCTTTGAATCGGATATAGTTTTGGTTCAAAATAGCGATAGAACTATGAAAACAATTCAAACAAGTTTATTGATGGCCTGCCTTCTGATGGTCTTCTCCGGGATTGACGGACAGGCGCAGAACAAAACCTGGAAACTGGAGGAATGTATCAATTATGCATTGGACAAAAACATCCAGGTAAAGAAGTCAAACCTGACAAGCGACCAGGATCTGCTTTATTCCAACCAGGCAAAATCGAACCGTTTGCCTTCGGTGAATGCATCAGTCAGCGAGAATTTTAATTGGTATAAAGGATTCGATTCCTCAACTGGTCAGTACGGAAGCAGCAATGGTTCGAACAGCACCAATTATGGGGTCAACACAAGCGTTTCGCTATATAACGGCGATAAGCTCAACACCAGGATTAAACAAGCCAAAATTAACCTTCAAAGTAGCAAGTACTATTCCGAGTCGGTAAAAGAATCTGTTGGTTTAAATATTCTCAACGCTTATTTGCAGGTGCTGTACTCTTACGAAAACGTAAAAAATGCCGAGAAACAAATCGAATCAACCACCGAGCAGCTGGCCTTAGCCAAGGAACGGATGGACCTGGGCGTCATAGCATCATCAGATTATTTACAGATCAAGTCAGAACTGGCAACTGAGAAATCAACCCTGGCAACAGCTCAAAGCCAGTTAGCAATCGACAATGTTACGCTGGAACAACTCATGGAACTGCCTGTCGATCCCAATTTTTCAATCAGTTCACCCAATCTCGAAAGTTTACTGGTAGAATTTGTTCAGCCCGATGCACAGGAAATTTACAATCTTGCTCTTGGTATAAAACCTGAAATTAAGAATATTGAACTGACCAAAGAAAGCACAGCTCTCAATGTGAAAATTGCAAAGGCTGATTATATGCCAAGTATATCGGCGAATGCCGGATTATCAACAGGTTTTTCAAGTCTTAACTCGGGTTCAGGTTATACCACTCAGTTAAATGATAAAGTAAATCCATCGGTCGGGCTTACGCTTTCAATACCAATTTTTCAGAAGAAACAGGTAAAAACGAATGTTGGAATTGCCACTATCGCGGTATCCAATGCTGAACTCGACGTTGTAAATACTAAGAATCAACTTCGTAAAGAAATTGAGCAGGCATGTGTGAACGTGGCATCGGCCAAGAGCCAATATACCGCCAGTCTCGAACAAAATCAATCATCCAAAGAATCGTATGATGTGACAAACGAAAAATTCAAAGTCGGATTACTTAATTCAGTTGATTTCCTTGTTCAGAAAACCAGCTTAATAACTTCCGAAAGCAAGTTGCTGCAATCAAAATTCAACCTTATCTTCAGTTATAAAGTGCTTGATTTCTACAAAGGAGTTCCGTTAACACTTTAGACTTTACAAATAGAAATAATAAGAAATATAAAATTATACTATCATGAAAAAGAATCTTTTATACATCGGATCAGCAGTAGTCCTGGTCGCTATTGGCTTCTTCGTTTACAAATCGTTCGCAAGCACCGAAAAAACAATTTCGTTCGAAACAGCGAAAATCGGAAAAGGAACCATCAGTAATACCGTTACAGCAACCGGAACGCTCGAAGCCATCAAAACAGTTGAAGTTGGTACGCAGGTTTCAGGTGTTATCGAGAAAATCTACGTTGACTTTAATTCTCAGGTAAAAAAGGGTCAGTTACTGGCGCAGTTAGATGAAACACCACTTCTGACACAGCTTGAACAAAGTAAAGCAAGTGTTGATCAGTCGGAAGCCGAGGTCAAATACCAAAAAGCAACATACGACCGCTATAAAGCACTTGCAGAGAAAAAACTGATTGCACAATCAGATTTTGACCTCGCCGAATACAACTACAACAAAGCGATGGCTACACTGAACAATGTAAAATCCGTATACGACAGATCAAAGATTAACCTGTCGTATGCCAGGATTTATTCACCGATCGATGGGATTATCCTGGAGCGGGCAGTCGACGAAGGCCAGACCGTAGCAGCCAGCTTCAGTACGCCTACGTTGTTTACGATTGCAAACGACTTGACTCAAATGCGCGTGGAAGCCAAAGTTGACGAAGCCGACATCGGTAAAGTACAGAATGGCCAAAGGGTTGAATTTACCGTTGATGCATTTCCTTTGAAGAAATTCGCCGGAGAGGTAACCGAAATCAGGCTCCAGCCAGTTGCATCGGCAAATGTAATTACCTATACCGTAGTTATTAATGCACCGAATCCCGATAAAATATTGATGCCCGGAATGACCGCAAACGCCTCTTTCTTTGTAACAGAACGAAACGAAATATTAGTGGTTCCATCAAAGGCAGTCCAATTTACGCCCGATCAGACAGCATTGGCAACATATAACCAAAGTATACCTGGAGGTAATCCAGATGCACCGCAAGTGACTGAAGGTGTAGCTAGTGGAAAGCAAACTGACAGCATGAAAACAGTTTGGGTAAAACAAGGATTAATGATTCATCCGCAAAAAGTTACGGTAGGTGTCACCGATGAAATTCATTACGAAATAATATCAGGGTTAAACGAAGGTGATGAAGTTGTTACTTCGATGAGTGCAGCCGCAAATAGTGCAAAGGCAACAACCACGGCAGCGAAAAGCCCATTTATGCCAACCAGACCCGGAAGCACCAGAAAAGCTACGACAACGACTAAATAGTCAGGAACCGAGCCATTGCAAAAATTATTGTACAAAGCAGGATAATATTCATGGCGAGTTCCATCTTGAAATTTTAAAAAATATATAGGATGAAAAAAACAATAATAGAGGTTAAGCAACTGAAAAAGGATTTCTATGTTGGTGAAATCACAGTTCATGCGCTGAGAGGCGTCGACCTCGAAATCAAACAAGGAGAGTTTGTTGCGATCATGGGAACCAGTGGTTCCGGAAAATCAACGATGCTTAACATCCTGGGGTGTCTTGATAAACCGACCTCCGGTAGTTACTTTCTCGATGGAATCAGCATGGGAGAACTTTCGAAAAATGAACTGGCAAATTTGCGCAACATCAAATTAGGGTTTGTCTTTCAGTCCTACAACCTGTTGTCAAGAACCACAGCACTCGAAAATGTCGAACTGCCGTTGTTCTACAACTCGAAGATCAGATCAAAAGAACGACGCGAACGTGCAGAAGCAGCCCTCGAAGCTGTTGGTCTGTCGGATCGTATGCATCATATGCCGAATCAATTGTCAGGCGGACAGCAGCAACGTGTAGCCATTGCCCGCTCACTGGTAAACGATCCGGTCGTAATTCTGGCCGATGAAGCAACCGGGAACCTCGACACAAGGACATCCTACGAAATTATGGCGCTGCTCCAGGATTTGAACCAAAAAGGAAAAACGATCGTGTTTGTAACTCACGAAGCAGACATTGCAAAGTTTATGACCCGCCAGATTGTTTTTCGGGATGGTCATATTATCCGCGAAGAGTTTGTAGCAATCCGGAACAATGCCGTCGAGTTACTGAAAAATCTTCCGATCGAAGAATCTGTTTAAACGCTAAAATTACGCATCATGAACTATATTAATTCAATAAAAATAGCCTTGAACGCGCTGAAAAGAAATAAATTCAGAGCTTTCTTAACAATGCTGGGAATCATCATCGGGGTCGCTTCTGTGATCGTGATGCTGGCCATCGGGCAAGGTTCGAAAAAGAGCATTCAGGATACAATGTCGAGTATGGGAACCAACCTGATTTTTGCAATGCCAGGTGCCGAACAAAAAGGCGGTGTACGGATGGGCAACAGCGATGCACAAAGTATGAAACTTAGTGATGTGGAAGCTATTGAAAAAAATTGTCCTGCCATCAGCGACGTTTCTCCTGAAGTGCGCTCAAGCGGACAAGCAGTTTTAGGCAATCAAAACTGGCCGACTTCAATATACGGCGTCAACAATAAATATTTCAACATTAAAAAATATACAATTGGCAGGGGACGCACTTTCACCGAAACCGAAATTCAAACCTATGCAAAGGTATGTCTTGTTGGTCAAACGATCGTTGAGAATTTATTTGGGAAAGCAGATCCGATTGGGCAATCCATACGTTTTAAAAATATTCCGCTCCTGATCATCGGCGTTTTGAGCGAAAAGGGAGAAAACGGAATGGGACAAGATCAGGACGACCTGGTGATGGCACCTTACACCACTGTCCAGAAACGAATCCTGGCCATTTCGCATATTCAAAGTATTGCAGCTTCGGCAGCGAGTGAAAGCCAGAATGAAGCAGCCATTGAGCAAATCACTGAATCACTCCGGCACAGCCATAAACTGAAAGCGACTGACGAGGACGACTTTCAGGTCAGATCACAATCCGAAATGGTGCAAATGTTTAGTTCCATCAGCAACATCATGACCATATTGCTGGGGGCTATTTCAGGAATATCATTGCTTGTTGGTGGAATCGGCATCATGAATATCATGTATGTATCGGTTACCGAACGCACACGGGAAATTGGACTTCGGCTTTCGGTTGGCGGTCGTGGAAACGATATCCTGCTCCAATTCCTGATCGAGTCAATTTTGTTAAGCGTTTTTGGAGGAATCATCGGAATTTCTCTTGGAATTGTTGCAACACAAATTATGGCGTCAATAATGAGTTGGCCGGTAGTAATTACTTCACTCTCTGTAATTATGTCATTCCTGGTTTGCTCGGCCATCGGCATCTTCTTCGGCTGGTATCCTGCACGTAAAGCAGCCAACCTGAATCCAATTGACGCATTACGTTACGAATAGTTAGTAGATTAGTAAATAAGTAGAAGGAAATGCCGGATCCATTAGTGATGTACAGAACCCAATATTCGGTATATTTACTTTTGGAAACGGCAAATCCAATTATCTTTGAAAGAAAATGACATCTATATGTTCAAGTCCATATCTATATCCGACAATAAGATAAAGCTAACACTCCATGCAATTGCCTGGATTATCGTTATAATTATCCCATTTTATCTTAACTATGCCTTTGGTGGCGGCGATCAGCACCGTTTGTATCAGTTTTATGTGCATACTTCTTCGGCTGTAGCCATTTTTTATCTGGGATATTTATGGCTGGTTCCCCGGTTCTTTCTTCAGGATAGAAAAACAACTTACCTTATTATCCTGGCAGGGCTAATCCTTTCAACCTATTTGCTGACCAGCTACATTAACGATAATATCCTTGGTGATCCTGTTCGGGAAGCAAAATTTATGGAAGCGATTAAGAAGGTAACGGGCGACAATACAACACCACCTTTTAAAGTATTTGGATTCTTCAACCATATTCTGACCTCAGTGCTGGTTTCAGGTTTTGCTATGGGACTTGGTGTAATGGAAAAATTGAACCAAACCGAAAAGAAACAAAAAGATCTGGAGAAAGAAAAACTAAATTCTGAATTGGCTTTTCTTAAAAACCAGATTAGTCCCCATTTTTTCTTTAATACGCTGAATAACATCTACTCGCTGATCGGGATTGATGGACCTACTGCGCAGGATTCGGTGCTTAAATTATCAAAACTAATGCGCTACCTTCTGTACGAATCAGAACATGGTGAAACAATGATCAGCAGCGAAATCGATTTCATGAATAACTATGTCGATTTGATGAAGTTACGGCTAAGTTCCAGAGTCGAATTAAACATCGATTTCCCCAAGGAGTTTTCCGACTTTTCGATTCCTCCGCTCCTATTCGTCCCATTTATCGAGAATGCTTTTAAGCATGGAATCAATTCCCGCGATCGGTCTTTCATCAATATCAGTATGAAAATCGATAACGATAAAATCAGTTTTGATGCAGAAAACAGTATCGGGAAAAGCAGCCAGACTGGAGATCTTCAACATACAGGTATTGGTCTCGAAAATGTGCAAAAACGTTTGGGACTATTGTTTCCCGACAATCACGAATTGAAAATTGAACAGAATGAGACTATTTTCCATGTTCAACTTTCGATTCAAAAAAAGAAATCACAGGTATGAAGCTTAGAACTATTGCCATCGACGACGAGCCGCTTGCCCTCAGGCTGGTGAGCGATTACGTAAACAAAACACCGTTCCTGGAATTGACGGGGGCATTCGATAATCCACTTGACGCCATCGACTTCCTTTCCACGCAATCGGCCGACTTGATTCTTGTTGATATCCAGATGCCCGATTTAACCGGCATTGAGTTTACCCGAAGTCTCGAAGATGCACCAAAAATAATCTTTACAACGGCTTATGAGAAATACGCACTTGAAGGATATAAGCTCAACGCGATTGATTATCTTTTAAAGCCTTTCAGTTACGAAGAATTTTTGAAAGCAGCCGGAAAAGCCCGTAAACAGGTCGAACTTGAGTCAAACGCATTGCCTTCGATTGAAGCAAATAATCAGTTTCTGTTTTTGAAATCAGAATATAAAATCCGGCGTATCAATTTCAATGATATACTGTATATTGAAGGATTAAAGGATTATATTAAAGTTTATACAACGGGCGACGACAAGCCTGTTTTGTCGCTCAATTCGATTAAATCGCTCGAACAAAAATTGCCGGAAGAGAAATTTATGCGTGTGCACCGGTCGTTTATCGTCAACCTCGACAAAATTGACACCATTGAACGTAGCCGTATTATTTTCGGTAAAGTCTATATCCCTGTTAGCGATCAATACAAAGACAAATTCCAGGAGTACCTGGATAAGAATTTTCTGTGATTCAGTTAATTAACCGAATCGTACCCGGCAAATCGTCAGCTATTCTTGTTTTCCGAAATCAGTATCGTATTTTGCTCTTAAATCAATTAGGTACTGCAACATATAAATGAATTCGGGTGACGGTTCATTCTCTTTTGCATCGCGAAGGGTGATGTACTTTATACTGTCGTTGATGTTAATTGCAAAATTATGAAGCGTAGAGTATTGATTCAGTGTATTGTTATCGAAAACTCCATATGAATTTTTAAGTTGAAATACACCTGCTTTTAATGTTCTGGATTTTAATTCCGTTAGTTCAGCTTTCTGCAGCGCACTGACTTTAATTCGCGGAAGCTTATTCCCTTGATTATTCCATCTATCCCAGAAGAAGTCTTTCTCTTCGAACCGGATACTATCGGTTTTACTTACCGTAATATAGTAACTGTAATTTGAAACCAAAGAATAGGAGTAGCTGATTGAGAACGATTTAACAGAACTTGGATCAATAGCGGGTTTTGATCCCTGATTGCAAGATTGAGAACTAATTACGAGAGTCAACAGTAAAAATGCATAAATCAGGTTTCTCATATAGCTATATTTTGTGCAAATGTAAGTTTTTTGAAAAAAGAAAGGGATGCTTTCCAGCATCCCTTTCAGCAATTTTAACCAATTAATAATTGGTATTTTGTTTTAAATAAGGTGTTCCATCTTCAGCATTTCCCATTGAAAGAATCTG
>Ga0209724_1001908_pt1 | contig 18387 bp, 13 predicted proteins | sample grotaG_FD_184143 | JGI IMG/M metagenome (GOLD analysis project Ga0209724, IMG submission 184143) | Glacier valley bacterial and archeal communities from Borup Fiord, Nunavut, Canada, to study Microbial Dark Matter (Phase II) -... | ecosystem: Environmental > Aquatic > Freshwater > Ice > Glacier ...
TGACGACCGGCCATCGCGCACGGCCGGGCGCGTCGACCGTCTCGGCGTGCACCCGCCGGTCGACGCGTTCGATCAGCGCATGCTTCCAGGTCCGCCGTTCGACCTGCCAGACGGCCAGTGCGACGAACAGCGCCATCAGGCCCAGCAGCGACAGCAGCAGCACGCTGCGCCCGACGGAACGACGCGCGCTCAAAACCGGATGGGCCGGAAGTAGCCGGTGAGTTCGAGGTAGCCCTTCCCCACGGGCGCGCCTGCAGGATCGTGGACGCGAACCGCGCCTTCCCAGTAGATCGTGCCCGTCGATGCCCGGCTGTCGAGCTCCTGGTCGTCCATCAGCGGATCGACGACGATCGCGAGCGGGGTGACGGCACGCGCGGGATCGGCCGCGACGGTGATGCGCTGCTTCACCGGCCACGTCGCCTTGCTGCGCGGCGAGGTCCACGACCGCAACGTCGCGAATTCGAGGTCGCCGGGTGCGTAACGCTCGAGGCGTCCGTCGGGCAGGCGTCGCGCGCCGCCGGCCCACAGCTTGTCGCCCTGGCGGTCGCGCATGCGAAAGGCCATCAGCGCACCGCCGTCGTCGAAGTTCAGGCCGACCCAGTCCCAGCCGCTGGCCTGCGGGTCGAGGTAGGCGCTCGACCATTCTCGGTCGAGCCAGGCGGTCCCGCGGACCGCCACCTGGCGACGCTGCGCACCGGCGCCGCGCGCCACCGTCCCGGACACCTTCAGTTGCGGCACGCTGTAGTAGCGGCTCGCGTCGCGCGCGACCGGTCCCTTCTGCGAGTAGCCCGGGCGGTTCGCGTCCGCACCCTCGGCGAGGACCGGTCCCGTCGCGGCGAGGTCGAGGTCGAGTGCGAAGCGGCCGCCGTCGACCTGCGTGCGGAAATGCAGCGCGTCGGTGGGAGGCGATTCGGCCGGCGCGTCGCGCGCGGGATCGGCGACGCGCGCGAAGCGCCAGCCGTCCAGGTCCACGGCGGCATCGGTGGCCGATGCCTCGGCGATGCCGAACCCCGCGCGCGCGATGCGCTGGTCGTGTTCGAGTCGGCCGGTCTTCGGGTCGGCCAGCGCGGCGTGGGCGAAGAGCAGCTGGCGCGGGGCGAAGCGGCTCGGGTTGGCGTCGTCGACGTCGAGGCGCGAGCGGAAGAACGTGACCTGGAAGCCCAGTTCCTCGCCTTCTGCCGTCTTCACCCAGCCGGTCACGTACCACCACTCGGTCCGGAAATCGGGATGCGCGCCATGGTCGCGCGGGAACGTGAAGCGCTGGTCCATCGGCGCATCGGGGAACACCGGGGACGCGGCCGTCGCGCACGACGCGAACAACCATCCGGCCACCAGCAGGATGAAGCGCATCACCAGTCCTCCCGCACGGCCATCACCGCGTCGTGGGCGAGCGCGCGACGTCCCGAGAACACCGCCGTGCCGGCCGACGCCCCGATCAGCGCGAGGCCCACGGCGGCGAGCGTCGGCCACGGCACCGTGGTGTCCATGGTCCAGTGGAACGACTGCGGATTGACGACGTGGATCAGCACCTGGCTCATCGCGAGGCCGAGCGCGCCGCCGGCCAGCGCGCCGATCACGCCGAGCAGTGCGCCCTCGGTCGCGAGCTCGCCGACGATCTGCCGCTTCTGCACGCCGATGTGTCGCAGCATGCCGAACTCCTTCGAGCGCGCGAGGGTCTGCGCGGAGAAGGTCGCGGCGACGCCTGCCAGCCCGATCGCGATGGCCACGGCCTGCAGCAGGTAGGTGACGGCGAAGCTGCGGTCGAAGATCGCCAGCGACAGCGCGCGGATCGTGCCGGGCTCGGCGAACTCGGTGCGGGCGCGCAGCGACGCGGGCAGGGCCTCGCGCAGCGCCTCGATCACCGGGGCCGTGGTCGTGCCCGGCGCCAGGTCGATCGCGACGTCAGTGAAGGCCGCGTCGCCGGTGATGCGCGTGTAGTCCGCGCGGCGCATCACGACGCTGCCGAACTGGCGCGCGTAGTCGCGCCACACGCCGGCGACGACGTAGCGCGGCTTCGTCGCCGCGGTCGATGCGCTTTGCAGTGCGATCGGCAGCGCGATCGGCTCACCGGCCGACGCGGCATAGAGGTCGACCATGGCCTCGGAGACCCACACGGGGATCGCGCCGTCATCCACGGCGCGCGGTGCGGTCGCGACCAGCGGCAGGCGTTGGGCCGCGTCGTCGCGGTCGATGTCGCGCGCGATCAGGTTGACCGCGGGGCGCGCGGGGTCGAGCGCGAGCGGCACCACCTTCTGCAGTTCGATGCGGCGCACGCCCGGCACCGCACGCAGGTGCGCGACGTCGTCGGGACGCAGGCCGCCGTCGGCCGGGCTGCCGGTGCGCAGGTAGAGGTCGGCCGCGAGCAGTTGACCGAGCCACGCGTCGACCGAGTGGCGGAAGCTGCCGATCATCACCGTCATCGCGACCATCAGGCTGGCCGATGCGACGATGCCGCACAGCGCGACCGACGCGGCCGACGGAGCGGCCCACAGGCGGCGCAACGCCAGATCGATCGCGACCGCCCGCGGACCACGGCTGCGAACCAGCGGCCCGAGCAGCAGTCGCGCGAGCCATGGCATCGCGGCGATGCCGCCGAACAGCAACAGCGCCATCGAGACATAGCCGAGGATCGGCAGCCCGGCGACCGCGGGCAGCAGCGCGCAGGCGATGCCGCCAGCGAGCAGGGCCGCGGCGATCCACGGCGACGCGCCGTGCGTATCGACCTCGCTGCCGGCCGACTTCAGCGCCACGGCCGGCGACGCGCGTGCCGCCGCGCGCGCGGGCAGGTAGCTGCCGATGCCGGCCGCGGCGAGGCCGAGCGCGTAGAACAGGGCCGCCGCGTCGGGTGCGGCGAGCGCGAGCCGATGCAGGTCGAAGCCGCCACCCGCGAAATAGCCGCCGCCGAGGTCGCCGCCGAAGAAGCGCAGCGCGAGCGCGGCCAAGGCGGTGCCGAGCGCGAGGCCGAGCACGCCCCCCACGATGCCCTGCAGCCCGCCTTCGGCGAGCACCTGGGCGACGACGCGGCCGCGTCGCACGCCGATCACGCGCAGCAGCGCGAGCTGCGCGCGTCGGCGCGCGACGGCCAGCGACTGTGTCGAGTAGACCAGGAACGCGCCGGTGAACAACGCCATCAGCGCGAGCATGTCGAGGTTGACGCGATACGCGCGCGACAGGTCGCCGGCCCGTTCGCGATCGTCGTCGGCACTGCTCAGTCGGGCGTCGACGGGCAGCAGCGCGGCCAGCATGGCTCGGGTCTTCGGCGCGTCGGCCCCCTCCGCGAGCCGCAGGTCGATGCGCGACAGGCGGCCGAGTCGGTCGAGCCGCCACTGCGCGCCGGCGATGTCCATCGATGCCGCGTAGACGCGGCGCGGCCGCACGGGGTTGGCGGGTGCCTGCGGATCGGTATCGGTCGTGGCGAGGCGTCCCGCGATGCGCAGCGTCACGACGCGGTCGCCCACCTGCAAGCGCAGCGCATCGCCAATGCGCTTGCCGAGAGCGTCGAGCAGGGCCGGCGAGACGAAGAGGGCATCGGGATCGAACCACGTCGCCGCGCCCGGCGCGGTGGTGTCGTCGCCGGCCGGACTGCCGACCAGCGTCGGCGTCACCTGCGCCGCGCGCAGTACGTCGATGCCGGTGATGCGCAGCGTGACGGCGGGGTCGTCGACCAGCGTCACGTCGCGCTCGACCACCGGGCTCGCCGCCGCGATGGCCGATGCCGCCGGGGATGCGAGCACGCGCGCGTAGACCTCGTCGTCGAACCCCTGGCCGCCGCTGGCGACGATCTGCAGGTCCGCGGTCCCGCGCAGCCGGTTCAGCCCGCCGGTGAAGTTGTCGAGCGCGACCGCGTTGACCAGGTGGACGGCATAGCCGAGCGCGACGCCGATCGCGATCGCCGCGACCGACAGCGCGTTGCGGACCGGCTGCGCGCGCCACTCGCCCCATGCGAGCCAGCGGAGCAGCGTCATGGCCGCCGCTTCATGGCCGCGCGCTCAGGCCGCTCGCGCGCAGCGTCAGCACGCGGTCCGCGCGGGCGGCCGCGACGTCGGAGTGGGTCACCAGCAGCGTCGCCGCACCGCTCTCGCGGCGACGTTCGTCGATCACCTCCAGCACGCGCGCCGCCGTGTCGGGATCGAGGTTGCCGGTGGGTTCGTCGAGCAGCAGCAGCGCGGGCCGGTGGATCAGCGCGCGGGCGATCGCGACGCGCTGCAGCTCGCCGCCGGACAGCACCGACGGATAGTCCCCGCCGCGCCCGGCCAGCCCGACCGCGTCGAGCATCGCGCTCGCGCGGTCCACGGCTTCGCGGGCGGAGAGGCGCTGCAGGACCAGCGGCAGCGCGACGTTCTGCTCGATGCTCAGGTGCGGCAGCACGTGGAACGCCTGGAACACGAAGCCCATGCGGTCGCGGCGCAGCACGGTCGACGCGTCGTCGCTCGACGTGGCCAGGTCGAGTCCCTCGAAACGCACGTGGCCCCGATCGAAGCGGTCGAGCCCGGCGACGATGTTCAGCAGCGTGGACTTGCCGATCCCCGATTCGCCCATCACCGCGACGAACTCGCCCGGCGCAATCGTCAGGTCGAGCGACGCGTAGAGGACGCGGCCGTTCGGCAGGCGCTTCTCGAGGCCGGTGATGTCGAGCAGGGGAGTCATGTCAGGGCCGTCGCGTCGCGACGCATGGACTGCCGGAAGGGATCGTGTGACCCCGCGATCAGGCGGCCATGCCGAACAGCAGCGAGGCAGCCACCGGCCGGAGCGAAGCCGACGACGTGTCGGCCCTGGCCATCCCCGTGATCTCCGCGGCCAGCACCTCGAGCTGCGCGACGTTGGCCACGATGCGCGCGCGGAAGGCCTGCTCGTCGAGCGTGTCGCGCAGGCCGCGGTTCAGTTCCGCGAACCACGGCAGGCTGGCCTGGTCGAGCATGACGCCGGAGCGGCGCTGCGCGGCGTCGTCCTTCGCCGGATCGGTCGCGGCGCCCCACGCGTTGAGCGTCTTCTGCACCGCCGCGTTGAGCCGGCTCGCCCGTCGCAGCGGCTCGGCCAGCGCCACGATGCTCGCGCGGTCGGTGAGCCGCTTCTGGAAGAACAGCTGGCACAGCACGCCCCAGTAGTAGGTGTAGTCCCACAGCACCTTGACCGGCATCACGCGCTCGTTGCCGAACAGCGCGTACTGGTCCTGGTACAGCGTCAGCGTGCTGTCGTAGAACGAGCGGAACAGTTCGCCGTAGAACGTGGCGTGCCGGCGCACCGATTCGCCCCGCCGATCGGCCTGGATCAGCGCCGTGATGTACGTGTTGCCGATCGCGATGAAGTCCGATCCCGGCGAATAGAACGGGTCGAGGAACCAGCCGGCTTCGCCGGTCAGCGCCCAGCGGTCGGGTGAGAAGTTCTGCTTGCAGCCGTACGAGAAATTCCTGAAGTAGGCGAAGTCCATCAGCGCGTCGGGCTTGGCATCGAGCACGCGCCCGATCGCGTCGTGGACCGACGGCTGGTGGCGCGCGATCCACTGCATCGCCTTCTCGAACGTGTCCATGCCCTTCAGCGGATGCTGCGCGGCATCGGCGACGATGCCGACCGAATGCGCCCCCGAGCCGAGCGGGATCAGCCACAGCCAGTAGCCCGCGCCGCACAGGTGGTTGGTCGACAGCCAGCGCGCCGACGGCGAGCAGCGGGCCTTCCACGCCGGATCGTCGACCCAGTTGTCGATCTCGAGCCGTTCCGACAGGCGGAACCACACGGCGTTGGCGTCGTGCGCGTTGTCCTCGGCGAGGTCGAGCTTGCGCTTGAGCAGGCCGGCACGGCCCGACGCATCGATCAGCCAGTCGGCGACGATGGTCTCGCGCAAGCCGTCCTTCTCGACCTCGACCCGATGACCCTGCGCATCGAGATCGATGCGCTTGACGACCGTGCCGGTGTCGTAGCGCGCGCCGCGACGTACCGCCTCGTCGCCGAGGAAGTTCTCGAACACGCCGCGGTCGATCTGCCACGACGGCGTCGACATGAAGCGGCTCGCGCCGAGTTCGGTGACGTCGTGCAGGTCGCGCTGGCCCTCGGAGAAGAAGAAGCGGAAGCCGAACTTGCGCAGATGCGCGGCGTCGAGATGCGCGCGCAGGCCCAGCGTCTCGGCGAAGTAGTGCGCGCCGATCTCGACGCTGGACTCGCCGATCTTGTGGGCCGCTGCCGGCGCGGCGTCCGCGCGGCGTTCCACCACGCGCACGTCGAGGTCGGGCATGGCGTCGCGCAGCTGCAGCGCGAGCGTCAGTCCGGCGAGGCCGCCGCCGGCAATCAGGACATCGTGTTTCGAGATCGGGGATGCGGAATCGGGCATCGGGAATGAGGGTCGGGACGGGGGAAGGGTGAACACGTCGAGCTTACTCGATCACCGCGGCCGCGGTGGCGTCCGGCGGCGCGGCCGGACCCACATGTAGCGCGATCGTGGACGTGTCGTCCATCGGATAGTCGACGGTCGTGTCGTCGGCCTGCGCGAGGCGCTCCAGGAGTGCAAGCGCGCGGGCGGCCGGGCTGGACCCGCACAGGGCGTGGAACGCTGCGTTGGCGGTCGACGGGATGGTCGAGGGGCGGGGGGCGATGGACAGCGTCAGCACCGGTGCGTCGTCCGCAGTTCCTGCCGGCGCGAGCAGCAACGCCGCGCCGAACAGGGCGGTGTTCGGCGCCACGCGCGCGAGCAGGCCGACAGCGGGCGTGTCGAACACCACCAGCAGCACCGGCCGCGATTCGGCGACGACCATCGTCACCGCGTCGAGCAGGCCGAGCGCGAAGCTCGCGTCGCCGGCGGCGAGCGCGGTCGACGGCCCCATGCTCGGCGTCGCGATCCCCCAGTAGCCGCTCGCCGCGTTGTGTACCGAGTGATGGAAGCGCGTGGGCGACAGCAGCGTCGGATCGCCCGCGAGCGTGGCGCAGAGGTAGTCGACGATCGCCAGGTCGCCGTGGGCCGACGCGAACACCGAGGCGAGCGAACCGGTGGCCAGCGGCCCGGCCATCGCGATCGCTTCGCGCCCCACCTCGAGCGCCACCGCGACGCCGTCGGGGACGCGACGGCGTTCGGCCGGCGGCAGCAGCGCCGGGCTCGGCCTGCGCGGGCCGTCCACCGCCGCGGCGAAGCCCGGGTCGCGCAGCGCGTCGCGCAGCGCCGGCCAGGCTGCGCATCCGGGCGCCCACGCGCCGATTCCCCGCACCGCCACGCGCAGCGGCTTCATCGCGAGCGCGCGGCGCGCAACGCGTCGATGTCGCGCGAGAACGCCAGCACGCAGTTGCTGCCGCCGAACGCGAACGCCTGGCTGAGCGCGATGCCGAGCGGATGCGCGGCATCGTCGAAGCGGATCTGCGGGCCGCATGCGTCATCGGGTAGCGGGTCGGTCGATACTCCCACCCGCATGCCCGGCGCGATGCCGTCGCGCAAGGCGATCAGCGTGACGACCGCCTCCACGATCCCGGCCGCGCCGAGCGTGTGGCCGGTCGTGCCTTTCGTCGAACTCGCCCGCAGCGTCGGCGGGAACAGGGCCGCGACGACGGCCGCCTCGACGGCGTCGTTCTTCGGCGTCGCGGTGCCGTGCAGGTTGATGTAGTCGACGGCGGCGTGGCCGACCCCCGCGCGCGCCAACGCCGCCTCGATCGCGAGACGCGCACCGAGCCCGTCGGGGTGCGGCGACGACATGTGGTGCGCGTCGGACGACTCGCCGTAGCCGACCAGCAGCGGGTCGGTCGCGGCGCCGCTGCGCTCGACCAGCGCGAAGCCGGCGCCTTCGCCGAGGCTGATGCCGTCGCGTCGCGCATCGAACGGCCGGCAGGGCTGCGACGACACGAGGCCGAGCGCGTGGAAGCCGAAAAGCGGGCCGGCCGCCAGGCTGTCCACGCCGCCCACGACCGTGGCATCGACCACGCCCGTCGCGATCAGCCGGGCCGCCTGCGCGAACACCTTGGCACTCGACGAGCACGCGGTCGACACCGTCGCGCAGGGTCCGTGCGCCCCGAGGAGGTCGCGCACGAAGGCGGTCGTCGCATGCAGGTGATGGAGCGCGGGGTCGTCGAACGCGGACGGCGCCTGGCCGGTCTGCGCGAAGTGCCGGTAGGCCGCTTCGCTCGCCTCGATGGTCGACGTGCTGGTCCCGACCAGGACCGCCACCCGCGACGCCCCGTGGCGCGCGATCGCGGCCCGCACCGCGTCGACGAAGCCGTCCTGCTGCAGCGCCAGCCACGCGAGCCGGTGGTTGCGGCAGTCGAGCGCCTGCCATTCGTCCGGCAGGCGGACGTCCTCGAGGCCCGCGACCCGCCCGATCCACGTGGACAAGGCCACGCCGGTCGCGGCCTCGGTGTAGTCGTTCGGCACCAGCCCCGAACGCCGTTCGTCGCGCGCGGCTGCCAGCGAAGCGACGCCGCGTCCGACCGCGGTGGTGGCCGTGAACGCGGTGATGGCCAGCGGATGCATCGCGAGGGGTGCTGCGGGCATGACGGTATGACTCTCCGAAGGGCGCGGAAAAGTATCACAGGGCGCGCCTCGAGCGATCGGGGCCATCCCCTACAATCGCACGCACTGGTCCATCCGAAGAAGCGGCCCGGCATTCCTCCTTCCCCGAATCCCCTCCCGTGATCGATCTCGCCCGTATCCGCGCCGCCCGCGACAACATCGCCGGCCAGGTGCTCAACACGCCGTTCGTGCATTCGCGCACGCTGTCCGAGATCATCGGTGCCGAGATCTGGCTGAAGTTCGAGAACCTGCAGTTCACCGCGTCGTTCAAGGAACGCGGTGCGCTGAACCGCCTGAAGGCCCTTGCCGCCGACGAACGCGCGCGCGGCGTGATCGCGGTGTCGGCGGGCAATCATGCGCAGGGCGTGGCGTACCACGCGTCGCGGATGGGCATCCCGGCGGTGATCGTCATGCCGCGCTTCGCGCCGGCGGTGAAGGTCGCCAACACGCGGCGCTTCGGCGCCGAGGTGGTGCTGCACGGCGAGACCTTCGACGACGCGCAGGCCCACATGGTCACGCTCGCGGCCGCACACAACCTGTTCATCGTCCATCCGTACGACGACGAGGACATCATCGCCGGGCAGGGCACCTGCGGCCTCGAGATGATGGAGGCCGAGCCGTCGCTCGACACGCTGGTGATCGCGATCGGCGGCGGCGGACTGATCGGCGGCATCGCGGTCGCCGCCAAGGCGATCAAGCCGTCGATCACCATCGTCGGCGTGCAGGCGGAGCGGTTTCCCGCCATGTACGCCGCGATCAAGAACGAACCGCTCGTGAGCGGCACCAACACCATCGCGGAAGGCATCGCCGTCAAGTCGCCCGGCTCGCTGACGCTGCCGCTGGTGCAGGCGCTGGTCGACGACATCGTGCTGGTCTCCGAGCGCGACATCGAGCACGCGATCGTGATGCTGCTCGAGATCGAGAAGACGGTCGTCGAGGGCGCCGGCGCCGCGGGCCTCGCGGCGTTGCTGCGCGCGAAGGACCTCGGCGACGACCGATTCGTCGGCAAGCGCATCGGTCTCGTGCTGTGCGGCGGCAACATCGACCCGCTGATGCTCGCCGGCATCGTCGAGCGCGGCATGGTGAGGGCGGGCCGCCTGGCGCGCATCCGCGTCGACCTGCGCGACCTGCCGGGTGCGCTCGCGCGCGCGACGGCGCTGATCGCGGACGCCGGCGCCAACATCGAGGAAGTGCATCACCAGCGCGCGTTCACGACGCTGCCGGTGCAGAGCGTCGAGGTCGATTTCGTGATGCAGACGCGGGGCCACGAGCACGTGGCCGACGTGATCGGCGTGCTGAACAAGGCAGGGTTCGCGGCGGTCAACCACGACCATTGAGGGCGACATGACGGTGACCATGGCCTGGATGCGCGTCGCTGTCTTCGGCCTGCTCGGGCTCGCAGCGTCCGTCGCCGTCGCGCAGACGCCGCTGCCGGACGCGCTGCGCAAGGCGGGTGACAGCGTGATCGAGGCACTGCGCAACGACGATCTCGCGGCGATCGAGGCGCGTTTCAGCGAGCGGATGCGCACGCAGTTGCCCCACGACAAGTTCGTCGCGACCGGCGCGCAGATCCGCCAGCAGATCGGCTTGCTGGAACGCTGCGGCGAGCCGCTCAGCCGCCACCGCGAGGGCGACACCATCGTCAACTATCGCTGCGAGTTCGCGGTCACGCCGATGACGGTCACGCTGGGCTGGAACGACCGCGGCGAACTGAGCGGTCTGTTCTTCTTGCCGATCGCGAACGCCGCGCCGCTGGCCCTTCCGCCGATCGTCGGTGAGGAGGCTCTCACGACCGGCGCGAAGGGCTGGCCACTGCCGGCCACGCTGACGAGGCCCGCTTCGCCGCGCTTGCCACCGACGGTCCTCCTCGTGCACGGTTCCGGACCGAACGATCGCGACGAGACGATCGGGCCGAACAAGGTGTTCCGCGACCTGGCTGTCGGCTTCGCATCGAAGGGAATCGCGTCGCTGCGCTACGAGAAGCGCACGCGGGCGCTCGGGCTCCGCTTCACCACCGAACTGAAGAACTGGACACTCGACGACGAGATCATCGACGACGCCGTGGCGGCGCTGAAGCTGCTCGCGGCCCGCCGCAACCGCGGTCCGCTGTTCCTCGTCGGCCACAGCGAGGGCGCTTGGCTCGCGCCGCGGATCGCCGCACGGGCCCGGGCTGCCGGTGTGCCGCTCGCCGGCATCGTGATGCTGGCGGCGAACATCACGCCCCTCGACGACGTTCTGGTCTACCAGTACGAGTTCGGCGCGGCGCTGCCGGCGCCGACGGTGACGCCCGCGATGGTCGACGACGCGCGGCAAAAGCGCGACCACGTCAAGCGGCTGCTGGCGCGGGGTGTCGCGAATCCCGACGAGGCGTTGCCGCTCGACATGCCGGCCTCGGCCTGGCTCGACATGGGCCGCTACGACCCCGCCGCGACGCTGCTCGCGCAGCCGGGACTGCCCGCCCTGCTGACCTTCGGCGAGCGCGACTACCAGGTCCGCATCGACGAGAAGCGGCTGTGGGAGGAGCGCCTCGGCGATCGACCCCAAACGACGATCGTCGCGTTCGCGGGCCTCAATCACCTGCTGATCGAAGGCGAAGGACCGATGTCGCCGGTCGAGTACAACAAGCCGGGCCACGTGGCCCCGCTGCTGATCGCGACGGTCGCGCGCTGGATCGACGAACACGCGCGGCCCGCGCGCTGACGCGCGCCGAAGCGGCAGCGCGGTCGCGCTAAACTGCTTCGACTTCGCTCCATCGGGCCCGCAGAGGCTCGCTCCGCCATGTCTTCACCGGACCACCGACCGATCCGCTTCGTCCACCGTGGCGCGATCGTCGCCGTCGACGACGCGCCCACCACGCAGAGCGTCCTCTACTGGCTGCGCGAGAGCGCGCGCTGCGTCGGGACGAAGGAGGGCTGCAACGAAGGCGACTGCGGCGCGTGCATGGTGATCGTCGCCGAGCGCGATGCCGAGGCACCCGACGGCGTGGCGCTGCGGCCGGTCAACGCGTGCCTGCAGTTCCTCTCCGCGCTCGACGGCAAGGCGCTGATCACGGTCGAGGACCTCAAGCGCATCGCGCCGGACGCGGCGCATCCCGCCCAGCAGGCGATGGTCGACTGCCACGGGTCGCAGTGCGGCTTCTGCACACCGGGCTTCACGATGTCGCTGGCCGCCTGCTACGACGACGCACTGGCCGCTGCGACGCGTCCGTCGCGACAGCAGGTCGCCGACGCGCTGTCGGGCAACCTGTGCCGCTGCACCGGCTATCGCCCGATCCTCGACGCGGGCGCGGCGATGTTCGATCGTCCGGCGGCGCGCATCGATCGCCGCGCGCTGGCGGTGCTGCTCGATACGCTGGCTGCGGATGCGCCACTGCACTACGACGCGCCCGAGTCGGCACTCGCCGCGTCGGCGGCACCGGGCGCCACGGCCTGGGTCGCGGCCCCGCGCTCGATCGATGACCTCGCCGCGCTGTATTCGGCCCATCCCGATGCCCGCCTCGTCGCCGGCGCGACCGACGTCGGCCTGTGGGTCACGAAGCAGTTCCGGCCGATGCCGAAGATGATCCGCGTCGACGCGGTCGCTGCGTTGAAGGCGATCGCGTGGTACGGCGACACGCTGTCGATCGGCGCGGGGGCTTCGCTCGAAGCCGCGTGGTCGGCGCTCGTCGCGCTCGCCCCCGCCTTGCGCGAGATGCAGCTGCGCTTCGCCTCGTTGCCGTTGCGCCTCGCCGGCACGATGGGCGCCAGCGTCGCGAACGGCTCGCCGATCGGCGACAGCGCCCCGACGCTGCTGGCCCTCGATGCGACGTTGCTGCTGCGGCGTGGCCCCACCCAGCGACGCGTCGCGCTCGCAGACTTCTACGTCGACTACATGAAGAACCGACTCGTCCCCGGCGAGTTCGTCGAGGCGATCGAGTTGCCACGGCCCGTCGACGGCACGCAGCTGCGCGGCTACAAGCTGTCCAAGCGCTACGACTGCGACATCTCGGCGGTGTGCGCGGGTTTGTCGGTCCGGCTGGAGCACGGCCGGGTCGCGCGGATCCGCATCGCATTCGGCGGCATGGCGGCGATCTGTCGACGGGCCGAAGCGGCCGAGGCCCTCGTGCTCGGATCGCCCTGGGACGAGGCGACGATCGACAGCGCGGTCGACGCGCTCGCGCGCGACTTCGCGCCGATGACCGACCTGCGCGCGTCGGCGGCGTACCGCACCAAGGCGGCCGGCAACCTGCTGCGCCGCTTCTGGATGGAGACGCGCGAGACCGCGCCGCTGGCGACCGACCGCACGTCGGTCTGGACCGTGCGGGCGGACTGAAGGGCCCGGCATGAACCGCGAAGCCGAAGCCTTCCTGATCGACGACCTCGCCGCCAAGGCATCGGCCGGCGGCATGGGGGCGGCCGTGCCGCACGAGTCGGCCGCGCTGCACGTGTCCGGCGAAGCCGCGTACATCGACGACCTGCCCGAGTGGAGCGGCACGCTGCACGCGGCGCTGGGCCTCGCGCCGGTCGCGAGCGGGCGCCTGATCGCGATCGATCTCGACGCGTTGAAGCGCCAGCCCGGCGTCGTCGCGGTGCTCACCGCGGCCGACGTTCCCGGCGTCAACGACTGCGGGGCGATCCTCGACGACGAGCCGATCTTCGGCGACGACGTGATCCGCTACCGCGGCCAGCCGCTGTTCGCGGTGCTGGCCGACGACCGCGACACGGCGCGCCGCGTGGCCGCGCGCGTGAAGGACTTCGTCACGATCGAATCGGTCCCGCCGGTGCTCACCGCGCTCGAGGCGCATGCGCTCCAGCGCTACGTCGTGCCGCCGATGCACCTGGTCCGCGAGAGCGCACCCGGCGCGACGCGCCGCGCGCTCGACGACGCGCCCCATCGCCTGCGCGACACGCTCGCGGTCGGCGGCCAGGAACAGTTCTATCTCGAAGGCCAGATCTCCTACGCGGTCCCGCTCGAGCGCGGCGGCATGCGCGTGCTGTGCTCGACGCAGCATCCGACCGAGATGCAGCACGCGGTCGCGGCTGCGCTCGGCCTCGCGTCGCACGACGTGCAGGTCGAGTGCCGGCGCATGGGTGGCGGCTTCGGCGGCAAGGAATCGCAGTCGGCGCCGTTCGCCTGCATCGCGGCAGTCGGGGCGCGCGTGACCGGCCGGCCGGTGAAGGTGCGGCTCGATCGCGACGACGACTTCCTCGTCACCGGTCGGCGCCACGGCTTCGACTTCGCGTACGAGGTCGGTTTCGACGACGACGGCCGCATCCTGGCCGCCGAGATCGACATGATCTCCAACGCGGGCCATTGCGCGGACCTGTCGGCCCCGGTCATGACGCGCGCGCTGTGCCACTTCGACAATGCGTACTGGCTGCCCGAGGTCGTGATGCACGGCTACTCGGCGCGCACCGACACGCAGAGCAACACGGCGTTCCGCGGCTTCGGCGGGCCGCAGGGCGCGATCGCGGTGGAGGTGATCCTCGACTCGATCGCGCGGCGCCTCGGACGGGATCCGCTCGACGTGCGCCGTGCCAATTTCTATGGCGTTGGCGAACGGGACGTCACGCCGTACAGCCAGAAGGTCGAGGACAACATCGTCGCGCCGCTGGTCGAGCGCCTCGTCGAGACTAGCGACTACGTCGCGCGGCGTGCCGCGATCGCGGCGTTCAACGAGACCAGTCCGGTGCTCAAGCGCGGCCTCGCGTTGACGCCGGTCAAGTTCGGCATCTCGTTCAACGTCGCGCACTACAACCAGTCCGGTGCGCTGGTCCACGTCTACACCGACGGATCGGTGCTCGTGAACCACGCCGGGACCGAGATGGGGCAGGGGCTGCACACCAAGGTCGCGCAGGTGGTGGCCGACGTGCTCGGCATCGACCTGGCGCGCGTGCGCGTCACCGCGACCGACACGCACAAGGTCGCGAACACCTCGGCCACCGCGGCGTCGACGGGTTCGGACCTCAACGGCAAGGCCGCGGAGGACGCCGCGATGAAGATCCGCGCGCGCATCGTCGCCATGCTGGTCCGGACCGAGCACGTCGATGCGCAGGACCTGCGGTTCGTCGACGGCCGCGTGATCGGGGCCTGCATCGACCGCAGCTTCGAGGAGGTCGTCGCGAAAGCCTATGTCGAGCGCGTGCAGCTGTGGAGCGACGGCTACTACGCGACGCCCGGGTTGCACTGGAACCGCGAGACGATGAAGGGCAAGCCGTTCTTCTACTTCGCCTACGGCGCGGCAGTCAGCGAGGTCGTGGTCGACCGTCTCACCGGAGAGCATCGCGTGCTGCGCGCCGACCTGCTGCACGACGTCGGTCGCTCGCTCAATCCGGCGATCGACATCGGCCAGATCGAAGGCGGTTTCGTGCAGGGCATCGGATGGCTGACCAGCGAGGAACTGGTGTGGAGTCGCGACGGACTGCTCGCGACGCATGCGCCGAGCACCTACAAGATCCCGACGGCGAACGACTGCCCGGACGTGTTCAACGTCGCCCTGTACGACGAGAGCAATCCCGTCGACACCATCCATCGCAGCAAGGCCGTGGGCGAGCCGCCGCTGCTGCTCGCGTTCTCGGTCTTCCTCGCGATCCGCGACGCGGTCGCGGCGTGCGGAGATAGGTGCTGCGATCCGCCGTTGCGTGCGCCGGCCACGCCGGAGGCCGTGCTCGACGCGATCGAGACGCTTCAGGTCGCGGGCCGATGAACAGGGCCCTGCGCGAGATCGCCGCATCCCGCCTCGTCGCCGGCGAGGCCACGGTCGTGATCGAGGTCGTCGCGACGCGCGGGTCGGTGCCGCGCGAGGCCGGCACGCGGATGCTGGTCACGCGGGACGGTCAGGACGGCACGATCGGTGGCGGACATCTCGAATGGCGCGCGATCGCGACCGCGCGCGCGATGCTCGGCGACGACGCGCTCAGGCCCGACGACGAGACCTTCGCCCTCGGCGCGTCGCTCGGCCAGTGCTGCGGCGGCGCCGTGACCCTGCGCTACCGGATGCTCGACGCGGCATCGCTCGCCGCGTGGCGCGATCGCGGGCCGATGCCGACGATCCTGGTCTACGGTGCCGGTCACGTCGGCCGCGCGATCGTCCACCTGCTCGGGACGCTCGACGTCGCGGTCCAGTGGATCGACGAGCGCGAGTCCGAATTTCCGGCCGGAGCGTCCGCACCGAACGTCGAGCGCGTCTGCGTCGAGTCGGTCGAGGCCGAGGTCGACGACGCGCCGTCCGAGGCCTTCCATCTCGTGCTCACGCACCGCCACGACCTCGACCTGCGCATCGTGGAAGCGATCCTGCGGCGCGGCGACTTCGCGTTCCTCGGGCTGATCGGGTCGACGACGAAGCGTCGGCGCTTCATCCAGCTCCTGCGCGAGCGGGGGTTCGACGACGCGACGCTCGACCGCATCACCTGCCCGATCGGCATCGAGGGAATCGCCAACAAGGAGCCTGCGCAGATCGCGATCGCGGCCGCGGCGCAGCTGCTGCCACTGATCGATGCGTGGTGCCGCGCGGCGCCGGTGACCGCGGACACGAAGAGCGCCTGAGGTCCGCCCGCCCGCGGGTCGCCCGGTCAGCGCGCGTCGCCGAGCTTCGAGTTCATCTTCGGGGCGTCGAGCCAGCCCAGGATGTCGTCGGCAACCGCTTCGCCGAGTTCGCGGATCGTCTTGCAGCCGCTCAGCGAGCCGCGAATCGATTGGCGCCGGCCCTCGAAGCTGCCGATGGTCTTGCCGTCCTCGGTCAACTTGCCTTCGATGACGACCCACTTGGGTCCGGTCCAGATGCCGCCGCCGACCGTGTGCAGGGTCTGCGTGACGAGCGTCAGTCGCTTGTTCGGCGCCGGTCTCGCCGTGCTCCCCGGCAGCACCACCCGGCCTTCCGACTCGCTGGCGAGATAGGCCGCCGTCGTGCGGTTCCAGTCGCACTCCTGGCGCAGCGCCTCGTCCGCCGAGTCGGCGTTCAGGTACGGGATGGCCGCGTCGGTCAGCACGATTTCCGGGGGCCCTTCCGATTCGGAGTCGGCGTCGGCGAAGGCGCTCGGGGAGGCGGCGCATGCGGCGACGAACGTCGCGAGCATCGCGGCCCGGCGTGGATGAATGCCTGTCGGGCGGGCGAGGGCAGGAGGCATGCGAAGGGGGGCGGTGAAAGGAGGCGCAAGGCCGTTCACAGCGGGACGATCGAATGTCGACGCATTGAAACGACGTGCGATTCTAGTCGACACGCTTGCGTCCACAGCGCGACCCGGACGGCGGACCGGATCGCATGGGCTTGTCGGAGAAAGCCGGTGTCAGACGAACCAGCGCTGGCCGCTCTGCGCGTACAGCTCGGTCCGGTCGAGGACGAGCTCGACCCGTTGATCGGCATCGTCGCCGATCGAATCGTCCCATGGCCGCCCAGCGGTCGGGGGGGACCATCACGGGTGCGGGGCGCCTGCCACGACCCAGCGGCCGAGCGTCGCGCGCTCCTCGTCGGTGATGCCGGTCGCGTTGTTCATCGGCATCACCTTGAGGATCACCGCCTGCTGCTCGATGTCGCGCGCGTGCCTGACGATTTCCGCGGGACTGTCGAGGCGCACGTTCTTGCTCGCCAGCGCCGCGTTGTGGCACATCGCGCAGCGTGCGTCGACGATGGCCTGCACGCGGGCGAACGACACCGGCTCCACGTCGGCGACGGCGACGCTCGGCGCCGGTGCGGCGATCCACGCGGTCGCCGCGATCAGCAGCAGCGCGACGGGGACCAGCTCCCAGCGCGACACGCCCTTGTGGCGGATCACGAAGAACAGGCGGATCACCGCGCCGGCGGCCATCAGCAGGATCAGCGCGAGCCAGTTCCAGCGGCCCTGCGTGACCGCCCCGTAGTGGTTGGACAGCATCGCCACGATCACCGGCAGCGTCACGTAGGTGTTGTGCACGCTGCGCTGCTTGCCGCGCTTTCCGTGGTTGGGATCGGGCGTCTGGCCGGCGCGCAGCGCGGCGACGACCTTGCGCTGTCCGGGGATGATGACCATCGCGACGTTGGCGCTCATCAGCGTCGCCAGCATCGCGCCGGTCAGCAGGAAGGCCGCGCGTCCGGCAAAGAGGTGGCAGGCGACCCACGCGGCCGCGCACACGTAGACGAACACCAGCACGCCGACCTTGAGGTCCCCGCCGACCTGCATCTTTCCATTCGCGTCGGCATCGCGACCGACCAGTCGGCAGATGCCGTCGTAGACCACCCAGCCCACGACGAGATAGGCGATCGCCCCGGCGATGGCGGCGCCCGGCGACCAGTCGAACACGCGCGGGTCGACGAGGAAGCTCGATGCGTTGACGAAGTAGAGGACGGTCAGCAGCGCGAAGCCGGACAGCCACGTCGAATACGACTCCCAGTACGACCAGTGCAGGTGATCGGGCAGCAGCTTCGGTGCGACCCGGTACTTGTTGAAGTGATAGAAGCCGCCGCCGTGCACGGCCCAGGACTCGCCGTCGACGCCCTTGGCCAGCGACTCGGGGTCGGTCGGCTTGTAGAGCCGGTCGTCGGTCAGGACGAAGTGGAACGACGTGCCGATCCACGCGATCGCGACGATGACATGCAGCCAGCGCAGGAGGAGGTTGGCCCACTCGAGGAGGTAGGCCTGGTTGAAGACATCGCCCATCAGCTGCCCCGATAGGTCGAGTACGACCAGGGAGAGACGAGCAGCGGCACGTGGTAGTGCGCGCCGGCGTCGGCGATGGCGAACTCGATGGGGACGAGGTCGAGGAAGGGCGGCGTGGCGAGCGTCGCACCCTTCGCGCGGAAGTACTCCGCGGTCGCGAAGGTGAGGCGGTAGCGACCGGGCCGCAGTGCGTCGCCTTCGAGCAGCGGCGCGGCGGCTCGGCCGTCGGCGTCGAGGCGGATCGACAGCAACGCTTCTTCGTCGGGATCGAGCCGGGTCAGCGTGACCGCGATGCCG
>Ga0209724_1001909_pt1 | contig 18384 bp, 13 predicted proteins | sample grotaG_FD_184143 | JGI IMG/M metagenome (GOLD analysis project Ga0209724, IMG submission 184143) | Glacier valley bacterial and archeal communities from Borup Fiord, Nunavut, Canada, to study Microbial Dark Matter (Phase II) -... | ecosystem: Environmental > Aquatic > Freshwater > Ice > Glacier ...
TTCTGCGTTTATTTTCGCTTTAGGAATGGTCGTTGCATTTATTCCGGAAGGATTATTGCCAACGGTTACTTTGTCACTTGCAATGGCCGTACAACGTATGTCGAAACGAAATGCGTTGGTAAAGAAGCTTTCTTCAGTTGAAACACTAGGCAGCACTTCCGTTATTTGCACAGATAAAACAGGTACATTAACTCAGAATGAAATGACGGTAAGCTTTCTGTGGTTAGCCAAAAAAGAATTTGAAGTTACCGGTGTTGGATACAGTTCAAAGGGAGCTATCTTAGAAGGCACTAAAAAAATTACAGCGAATGATGATGAAGACATGAAGTTCTTGTTAACAGGAGCTGCTCTTTGTAGCAATGCACGTCTGCTGCCACCAAGTGAAGAATCGGCGCGACACGTCGTATTAGGCGATCCGACAGAAGCCTGTCTGGGCGTTGTGGCTGAAAAAGCAGGAATTGATGTAAAGAAGCAAATAGAATTAACACCTCGTTTGAGGGAATTACCCTTTGAATCACGCCGTAAAAGGATGACCACAATTCATCAATTAGTGAAACCCATCGAAGGAACAAACCGCATTGCCTATGTAAAAGGAGCTCCCAAAGAGGTAATGAAATTAAGTGAATATATCCGTGTCAATGGTGCGGTTCAGCCAATGACGGAAGATATACGCAAAGAGATCATGGAGGCAAATGACAGGTACGCACGTAATGGCTTGCGTGTCTTGGCAGTTGCATACCGGTTACTTCACAAAGATGATAACATTCCTTCGGCGCTGAGTGCTTATACACCCGAAATAATAGAACAAAACTTAGTTTTTGTCGGCTTAATTGTTATGGCAGACCCGCCGCGTCCTGAAGTAGCAGCTGCAGTGGAAGAATGCCGCCGCGCGGGAATCCGTATCATTATGATTACCGGAGATTATGGTTTAACTGCAGAAAGTATAGCAAAACGTATCGGTATTGTGAAGAACCCTAATCCACGGGTAGTATCCGGGTTGGAGCTAGAAGCACTTACTGATGAGAAATTAAAGGTATATTTAAAGGATGAGATAATCTTTGCCCGCGTAGCACCGGAGCAGAAATTACGCGTAGTATCCAATTTACAGGAGATGGGTGAAATCGTTGCTGTAACGGGTGATGGTGTCAATGATTCCCCCGCCCTTAAGAAAGCCGATATTGGAGTTGCAATGGGTATTGCCGGAACCGATGTGGCAAAGGAAGCAGCTGATATGATTTTAACAGATGATAATTTTGCTTCTATTGTCCATGCAATTGAGGAGGGCCGAGCAGTTTATAGTAATATCCGTAAGTTTTTATTATACATTTTGAATTCGAATATGCCGGAAGCAGTTCCCTCTGCAATGTTCCTATTTTCCCGCGGAGCGATTCCATTACCCTTAACGGTGATGCAAATACTAACAATTGACCTAGGTACCGATATGCTGCCTGCATTGGGACTCGGGACAGAGAAGCCTGAAAAAGGAATCATGGACCAGCCGCCACGTAGCCAAAAGGAACCATTATTAAATAAAAAGCTTATTCTTAAAGCATTCTTTTGGTATGGAATATTAGGCTCTCTGGCCTCCGTGATCTCTTATTTCTATGTCAATGTACAAAATGGCTGGCCGAAGGTACCTCTTGTAGGGGGAACAGATCCAATCTATATCAAAGCGACAACGATGGCACTTGCGTCAATTGTATTTAGCCAAATTGGGGCAGTATTTAATTGCCGAACAGAAAAACAATCTGTCTTTAAAGTCGGAATGTTCAACAATAAACAAATAAATCTCGGAATAGTTTTTGAAATTTTATTGATTGTTATCATCGTTTATTTACCTCCATTACAGTCAGTTTTCCATACAACAGCACTTAGTTTAACAGACTGGTTGTTCCTATGTATTTGGCCTCCTTTTGTCTTCTTTTTGGAAGAAGCAAGAAAGGCATTAACCCGTAAAAAATAAAAATATAAAAATTATTATAATAAGTAAAGAGGTTAGTGTCGCCGTTGGCGGCGGAAAGGATATAAAAATGAAAGTAATTATAGTAGGGGTAGGAAGAATGGGATCAGGTTTATCCCTAAGTCTTACGAAAAAGGGCCATCAGGTGACAGTGATTGACACAAATCCGGAAGCCTTTGATAAATTAGGAAAGGACTTTACCGGATTAAAGATAGTTGGCTATGGTTTTGACCGAGATATCTTAAACCAAGCAAGAATTGATCAGGTGGATGCAGTTGTTGCCTGTACGGAAAGTGATGAAATCAACGCTGTGGTTGCAAGAGTTGCGAGAAATATTTACAGGGTGCCTCGTGTGATTGCCAGACTTTATGATTCGAGGAAGGCGGAAATATATCATCGGCTCGGAATTCAAACGTTGTCCACGACGTCATGGGGAATTGAAAGAGCGACAGAAATCTTAACCTATAGTCAATTAGATAGTGTATATGAGATGGGAAATGGACATGTAAATCTAGTCCGCATCGAGGTTCCTTCCATGCTGGTGGGCCGTGTTGTAAATGACATCACAATCGTAGGAGAAATGAATGTGGTTTCCATATGCCGTAATAGTAAAACATTCATCCCTACATTCGGTAGTATTTTTCAAGCAGAAGATATTCTCTATATTTCAGTCACTTCAGCTTCAACTGACAAATTAAAATCGATGCTGGATTTAGCATAAAAGGAGGTATTTATATGAAAGTCATCATTGTAGGTGGAGGACAAGTTGGATCCTACCTTGCCTCCTTATTATTATCAAAAGGGTATGAGATAAGATTAATTGATCATCGCGAAAAAGTTTTTAACAAGTTACTAAAGGAATTTCCAAAGGAAATACTAATTTTTGGAAACGGCTCAGATCCTGAAGTGTTGGAAAAAGCAGGAATTACTTCGGCTAATGTAGTGGCGGCTGTTTCCGCTCAAGATGAAATCAACTTAGTAGTATCAACTCTTGCCAAAATGGAGTTTAGTGTGCCACGTGTGGTAGCCCGGGTTAACAATCCAAAAAACGCCTGGTTATATAATAGTGGAATGGGTGTAGATGTTGGAGTTAATCAAGCAGACTTAATGGCGCATTTAGTAGTTGAAGAAATGGATTTAGAGGATATGTTTACATTATTAAGACTGAGACGAGGAGACTATTCGATTGTTCAAACAAAAGTAGGGCTTAAAGCCAGGGCGGCCAATCAATTAGTGAAAGATTTAGATATTCCCCAAAAGGCAGTACTTATTGCGATTACACGGGATGAATCTGTATTGATTCCAAAGGGTGATACAGAAATTTTAGTTGATGATAACATATTAGCACTAACCGATGAAGCAAGTCGAAAAGAATTAAAAGAGATTTTTGGGTAGTATATCTACAAAGTGAAAGCGAATGAGTAATTCTTTATCTAAACACACCTTGGTAAGTCGAACCTACCAAGACTTGGGTTTTTATTTTATGTGGATATAAGTCTTCTTAATCCGAGTGTCCAGGGTTTAGGCCTCAGGAGACGCAGATCAAAGTCTTAGTTTGGCAGTCTTAGTAATTGCTGAGTTAGGGCTTTTTTCACGTCTCGAAACTGAAACCTGCACAAAGACAAGTATGTCATTTGTAAATCCCCTAATAAAAACCCGATACCTATAAAAAAAGTATTTAATAAATTTTCTACGCAAAATGCGACATAATCTAACAATTTTCAAGTAACAAAAAGAAAAATAATTCATATGTTACATTATAATAATCTTTTATTGGAACGGAAGCTGAGTGTAACATGGAGTGAAATATTATGAATAAAAACATAGAATTTTCTGAAGAAATTGTAGGTCGTGTAAATAGATGTAAGAAGTATTTTGTTATTAAGCGAAGTTTAGATGTAATGTTTTCTATATTAGCTTTAATTGTATTATTCCCTTTATTCTTAGCGACAGCGGTTGCAATTAAGTGTGATTCTAAGGGAAAGGTGATCTTCTCACAATTACGAACCGGTAAAAATGGAAAGCCATTCATTATGTATAAATTTAGGAGTATGTATGAAGATGCGGAAGCAAAGCGCAAGGATTTAATAGATCAAAACGAAATGGATGGTCCGGTATTTAAAATTTCTAATGATCCAAGAATTACAAAAGTAGGTAGCTTTATACGTAAGTACAGTATTGATGAACTACCACAGTTACTGAACATTTTGCGTGGTGAAATGAGTATTGTGGGACCAAGACCTCTTGCTGTATATGAAACAGAGCTGTTTAGTGATTTTGAAAATATGCGGCATATAATAAAGCCTGGACTAACCTGCTATTGGCAGATTAGTGGAAGAAGCAATTTATCTTTTCGTGATTGGATTTATTTGGATATGAAATATATAGCAGAGATAAGTTTAAAGGTAGACTTTAAAATAATCTTACGAACCTTCAAAGTTGTATTCTTAAAAAAAGGAGCTTATTAATTCAATGAAACTAGCAAATGCGTATGACGAACGTGAATTTGATGTGAGAGAATTATGTCTAGCATTGTATAGAAAAACAAAGATTATATTTATGATTGGAATTATTTCCGCCATAACTATATTTTTAATCAGCTATTATTTAATAGAATGGAAGTATGAATCTACAACACAAATATATGTATTAAGTACACAGGAAGATATATCAGAAGTTACTTATTCCGATCTGGAAATCAGCTCATATCTTATTAAAGATTTTATAACACTCGTTACCAGCAGATTAGTAACAGAGCAAGTAATTACAGAACTTAAATTAGATATGAAACCTGAAGAATTAGTGCAACTAATTCACGTAGAGAATCCAAGCGAAACAAGAATTTTAAATATCACGGCGGAATATAAGAATCCGCTTGTTGCTAAGCAGATAGCTGATGCAGTAAGAAAGTTTACTTCAGGTCTCATTACCACTGTCACGGGGCATGAACAGGCAAGTCAGATTAAAGAAGCAAACGTACCAGTGAAACCATCAACTCCAAATGTAAAACGCAATACTATATTAGGAGGAGCAATGGGAGTGGTGACTAGTATTTTTGTTATATTACTTCGCTACATTTCTGATGACACCATAAAAACTACGGAGGATATGGAAAAAAATCTTGGCATCAGATGTTTATGTACGATACCAATTCAAATAGATAAAAATATCCGAAAAAAGTTAAGTATAAAAAGCAGCAAAAAATTGAGTGAGGGGATAAAAGAGTGACGCCATTAATAACAGTATAAAGGAGGAAATGAAATGGGTGCTATAATTTTGAAGCGCTTTATTATCCCCGGTTTCCAAGTAAGTAAAGCATATATTACATTAAGAAGTAATATTCTTTTTTGGGGCGGCGATATGAAAATTATTGGGTTAACAAGCTGTAACCAAGAGGAAGGGAAAAGTGTTGTAGCCTTAAACCTCGCAATATCTATGGCAGAAACGGGTAAGAAGGTAATTCTAGTAGATGCGGATATGGGTAAATCAAGTTTAAGTGCAAAAGTTACTTTCGATAGGCTTAATGGGGGTCTTGGCAATTATCTTGCAGGAACAAAGCCAGTGGATGAGGTAATCTGCCAAACCAATATTGAGAATCTTGATATGGTATTATCTGATCCAGATCCAAGAAATTCATCTGATTTGCTTAGTAATAAAGGATTCGGAAATTTAATGAAAGAATTAGCAGAAACTTATGATTATGTATTGGTGGATGCACCTCCCATTGGCATTACTTTAGATGGAGCAATAGCGGCGAAGGTATGTGATGGTATGATACTGATTGTAAAAGCAAATACCGTCAGCTATAAAATGGGTGGAATATCCAAGACAAGATTGGAAGAAGCAGGTTCTCCGATTCTTGGAGCAGTTATATTGCAAAGTTATAAAAGGAATATCAAAATATGCTTTGCAGCATCAACCGGCGGGCATTATGAACAGCTTTTAATGCTGAAACCATTAATGGATAAATACAATAGTATCCTTATTACAGAAAAAGTAGATTATAACACAACTAGAACCGATAGTGGGAAAATGTATTTTTTGAAACAAGTAAATAGAAAAGAGAGGCTGTTTCCGGTCTATATGCTTATAAATATATTCAGATCATTAAAAATTTTTCTGAAGGAAAAACCGGATATTATTATAACAACCGGAGTTTTATCGATGATACCAATCAGTATAATAGCAAAAATATTTCGTAAAAAATTAATCTATATTGAATCCTTTGCAAAAATTACTGCACCTACATTAACTGGGAAATTCCTTTATCAATTTGCTGATCAATTTTATGTTCAGTGGGAAGAATTATTGAAAACTTTTCCAAAAGCAATTTATAAAGGAGGGATATATTGATCTTTGTAACAGTGGGTACGCAAAAGTTCCAGTTTAATCGTTTATTACGATATTTAGATTATTTAGTAGAAAAACAAATTCTTTCAGACGAAGTATTTGCACAGACAGGTTTTAGTGATTATCAACCTAGATATTATGCCTACAAAAATTTTTTAGATAGAGATGAATTTAATCAAAAAGTATTGGAAAGCCAAATTATCATCACACATGGTGGAACAGGCGCAATTATGAGCGCTGTAAAAGCGGGGAAAAAGGTAATAGCTGTTCCAAGATTGTGCAAATATAAAGAACATGTTGATGATCATCAAGAACAAATTATAAAACAATTAATTGGGAAGAAGATAATTATTGGTGTAAATCAATTAGAAGATATCGAAGATGCAATAACTAAGTGCAGCACTTTTCCTCTTCGGGAATACAAATCTAGTACAAAAACAATTATTGACAGTATAGATAACTATATAGCCGAACTATCTAAGTAGTGAGAATGAAATAGCAGGAGTCGTTAGAAAGGAATTTAACAGGAATAATGAACTACAAATTAAAAAAAATCATCCTATTCCCTATGAATGTATTATATAGAATCAATGCTATATTTGAAACAAAAGTTATGTTTTTCTTAAAAAATGGTTATAGGTTAAATATAAATAACCCAGTAACCTTTAACGAAAAGTTACAATGGATTAAATTCTATGACAAGAACGAAAAGATGCCCACATGCTCTGATAAATATACAGTAAGGGAATATATAAAAAATTGTGGATGTGAAGAGATACTCAATCATTTAATATGGGAGGGCTATGAAGCAAGTGAGATTCCATTTGATTCCCTTCCAAACCAATTTGTAATCAAAGTTACCCATGGTTCAGGTTTTAATATCCTATGTAAGGATAAAAGTAAACTAATAGAAGTAAAAGTAAAAAAGCAACTTGCCAGATGGCTAAAAGAAAAATATGTTCCCTGCTATGGCGAATGGTTTTATGGAATAGTGAAACCAAGAATTATAATTGAGGAATATCTAGGCAACAAGGATGGGGTGGTTCCTAATGATTATAAAGTTTACTGTTTTAACGGGGAGCCTAAAGTAATTCAAGTACATACTGGAAGATTTTCAAATCACAGAATAATGCTCTATGATTTGGACTGGAATACCATAGATAATGTTAAGATGAAATATTCCTATGATCCACAATGCATTCTAAAGAAACCACAAGAACTTTATAAATTAATCGAATACGCTAAAAAAATATCCCAACCTTTTCATCATGCAAGAGTTGACTTTTACATTGTTGAAGGAAAGATTTATTTTGGTGAGATTACTTTTACGGACGGGGCTGGATTTGATAGAATAACTCCCTATTCATTTGACGCCCAATTAGGAAATTATATGGAACTCCCAATAAATGTTATAAATAAAAATAGAGTACCAAAATAAGTAATGTAATTTCAGAAATCACATCTTAAAAAATATTTTTAAGAAAAAGTGTTTCAAGGAAAGGAGATAGGTATTATGAAAGATAAATTATATCAACATATCGAAAAAATATTTAAGCATTTTTATAGTTTCGTTATGTGGATTATATATAAATACAAAACTATTGTTGCATGCAGAGGGTTAGAAAAAGTAAGCCCAGAGTATAAAAAGGATATACGTACTTATTGGAAAAAGTATTATAGAATAAAAGATACAAGCAATTTCAAATGGTATAAGGCTAAGGGAAATTTAACAAATGTTAAGCTGATACCAGATACAGTATTTCACTCTAAAATAGAGCCATTTTTTAGTGACTTAAAATCAATCGATGCATTCTCCAATAAATGCTATTACAGTTTGCTTTTCCAAGGTTTTAAGACTCCTTATACCGTAGCCAAGTATATAAATGGTATGTATATGGATGATAACTTTAAAATTCTTAGTTTCGATGAGGTAACCAAGCTATGCAGAGAAGAAGATGAAATTATCATTAAGCCAGCCCTTGATTCTGGAGGAGGAAGAAATATAACCTTTTTAAAGATGAGGGAGAAAAATGCGGATAGGGAGTTAGAAAAAATATTAGAAAAATATAATAAGGATTTTGTGATTCAGAGAGTAGTAATCCAACATGAGGAATTGCAAAATATGAATCCCACTTCGCTAAATACGGTAAGGATACAATCTTTTTTGTATCATGGTAAAGTTCATATATTATCTGCTTTTTTAAGGGTGGGTCTTGCTGGGGCTAGAGTAGATAATTTGTGTAAAGGCGGTATTTCTATTGCCATGAAGGAAAATGGGGATTTTCATTCCATTGCTTATGACGGAAATGGGAATAAATTCTACCAGCATCCAAACGGATATAAGTTTAACGGAAATAAAATGCCCGCATATGACAAAATCATAAAAAGTGTGAAAAAATTACATCCCAGGTTCGCAAATTACGGCATTATCGGATGGGACATCGCTGTTGATGAATCTGGTGAGCCAGTATTTATTGAATTTAATTTAATTGATACTTGTATTCAAGCACCTCAATTGTCGAATGGACCATTTTTTAAAGAACTAACCGATGAGGTTCTTGATGAAGTTTTTGGTAAGAAAAAAACCCCCGGAAAGGAAAAGAGCAAAGTCTTAGTTGCCGCTACCGTTGGCTTGAAATTGTACGGAGTCACCAACAGCATTATGAATTATTACAGATTAATGGATAAATATGATCTGCAAATTGATTTTGTAACCACAAATAAAGTTCCCAAAAGACTGAAAGATGAGATTAATCAAAACGGCGGTAAAGTGTATGAGTTAACCATGAGAAAATATAATCCGCTCAAATATCTGATACAACTAGCACGGATAATGAAAAGAGAGAAGTATGATATTGTCCACGCTCATGGGAATAGTGCGACGCTTGCGATTGAGTTAAAAGTGGCAAAGATGTGTGGAGTAAAGGTTAGAATTAGTCATTGCCATAATTGTACTTGTGATCATATGTTATATCATAAGTTACTGAAACCACTATTTGATCACAGCTACACCCATGCCTTCGCTTGTAGTGAGGTAGCAGGCAAATGGTTATATGGAGAGAAACCATTTACTGTAATAAATAATGCAATTCCTATTACAAATTTTTTTTATAATAAGAAAGAACGAAAAAAATACCGTAAGATCCTTGGTTTTGAGAATAAAAAAGTAATTGGTCATATAGGGCATTTCTCATACCAAAAGAATCATGAATTTTTAATTAAAATTTTTTCGGAATTATATAGGCAGGATAATTCCTATCGACTTCTTTTAATTGGAGATGGGGACTTAAGGGATAAATTAATAAAACAAGTAGTTGACTTAGGATTAAATGATGCAGTTTGCTTTTATGGGGAAACATTGAAGGTGCCTAAACTTCTGCAGGCTATGGATCTCTTTGTTTTTCCTTCCCGTTTTGAGGGGTTAGGGATGGCAGTAATCGAAGCACAAGCAGCAGGACTGCCCTGTATTGTATCAGACGTTGTTCCTCTGGAAGCTAAAATCACACCACAATTTGAGCTTCTAAGTTTAAATGTATCCCTAGATACTTGGGTAAAGAAAATTCTGGAGTTTAGCAGGTTAGATAGAGAAAACTATTCGGAACAAATTAAAGATAACCTACTAGATTCTAATTATAATATTCAAACGGAAGCAGGAAAATTAAAGAATCTATATGATAACTTTGTAGAAAAATAGTTGTATCTGAGGAGAGATAATGGAAAAATTATTGAAGGAACAAAGTTCAGTTCCAATATTATCAAAACTAAAAAAATCAGATATTGAATATTATCTATTTTTTATTATTATGGAATGTGGAGAGGCATTTAATATAGGTTCAAGCAATAAGATATTTCTTGCATTTGCTATGTTAGGTATCCTTTTTTTCATATATAAATTTGCAGCTACGAAGTATAACTATAAGGAACTGTTTATTGTCATTGCATTAGGCATCCTAGGTATTTTAATTTATTATAGTACCAAAAAAGCAGGTGGAATTTTAAGTATAATGGCTATTATGGGGTTAAAGGACGTAGACATCAAAAAATTATTTAAATTCAGTTTATATATTCGAATAACCTCGTTTTTTTTACTAATGAGTCTGACCGTTTTTCATATTATCCAGAATACAAGGATAACCAATATTAGAGGAAATGATACAATAATTCGGTATAGTATGGGCTTCTCCCATCCGAACCAATTCCACTTGGCATATATTATTATATTGTTGCTATGCATTTATATCTATTATGATAAGCTGGGGTTCATGCATATAACATTACTCGGAGTAATTAATATATTGGCATATACGAAATCATTTAGCAGAACATCTGCCTTCATTGGTTTCCTTGCAATATTTATGTTGATATGGTTTAAAAGTATTTACTTTATGAAACTCAAACATGTTATTTGTATTGGAATAATACCATTCGGATTTCTGATAAGTTTAATACCTGCTTTGCTGTATAATAAAATCCCCAATTTAAGGACGATAGATAGTATATTGCAGTGGAGGATAACATTTAGTAAACATTATCTAGAGTCCTATCCGTTAAAACTTTTTGGAAATAATCTTAGTGGGGATTCTATCGTCTTAGATAATGGATACGTTGAGTTGGTAATCAATTATGGTCTTTTTTTTACTTTTTTATATGTAACTGCTTATATGATACTAAGCTATCGCTGCGTAAAGAGGAGGATGTACCCAGAATTGTTATTAATTGTTTGTCTTTCTATTTATGGAATTACGGAAGCTTTTATTCCTAATTTATTTGTCAATATATCTATAATTTTTTTTGGAGAACTGATTTTTAATAACTATAAGAAACAAAGAGGGTATCATTTTGAATCATAAAGCTGCTAATATCATTACCAATTTCTCTTATTCCTTAGGAGCTAATATTATTACGTTTATTATATCCGTGATTATTATAGGGATTGTTCCTAAAGTATTAGGAATAGAGGAATATGGATATTTTCAATTATATCTTTTTTATACTTCTTATGCTATATTCTTCCACCTGGGATTGCCAAATGGAATCTATCTAAGATATGGAGGAAAAGAATTTAGTAACTTAAATAAAGGGTTGTTTACAATGCAATTTTGGATGATTACTATCTATGCACTTTTGCTAGCCGCAATAGGTAGTATGATTATTGTTTCTACCCTAGGAGTCGAGGATAAAGGATTTATTTTAATCATGACATGCCTATGCGGAGTTATTATCATTCCCAGGGATTTTATATTACTTACGTTACAGGCAACAAACAGGATAAAAGATTATGTAAAAGCAACGATTATTGACAGAATTGTATTTATAACATTAGCAGTTGTTTTTCTTATCTTGGGAGACAGAGAATGTTCATTGTTAATAAAAGCAGATATCTATGGTAAATTGGCTGCTCTAGTATGGCTTGTTTATCATTGCAAAGATATGGTTTTCGAGAAATCAATTAAAATTCAACAGGGCTTACAGGAAGCACTTAAAAACATATCTTCGGGAAGTAAAATATTGGCCTCTAATATTGCCGATTTGATGATTATAGGAATCATGCGGATGGGTATCGAAAATAAGTGGGACATTGAAACATTCGGAAAAGTGTCCTTAACACTGAGCTTATCTAATTTAATGATGGTTGTAATCAATGCAATTAGTATAGTTATATATCCTATGCTGCGAAGAACTCCGCAGGATGAATTATCGAAATATTATGGGATATTACGAAACATTTTAATGGTTCCATTATTAGGTATCATAGTAGTTTATTACCCTATGAAAGAAGTATTAGCGTTATGGCTTCCACGTTATGCGAATAGTCTGACCTACATGGCTCTGCTTTTTCCAATCTGCATATATGAAAGTAAGATGTCCATGTTAGTGAATACCTATTTAAAGAATTTAAGAAAAGAAAAATGGATTCTTATTGTGAATGTAGTTTCTGTGTTTATTAGTTTCATAATGTCATTAATAGCAATCTTCCTGCTGAACAATCTAACGCTTACGATTGTATCCATAGTGTTAGTGCTTGCATTTCGCTGTATATTCGCAGAAATTATATTGTCGAAATTTATAAATATTAAGGTAAAAAAGGATATCCTTTTAGAATTGTTAATGTGTACTATATTTATGACAACAGGATGGCTTATTCGAAGCTATTTCAGCACTCTTTTCTATGCTGCTTGTTATCTTGTATACCTTTTTATAAAGAGAAAAGATATTATAGAAGCAAAACAAGAGATAAAAGCTTTTGCTAACAGTCAATAAGATCAAGAAAGGATGACATAAACTTTTGAATATCGTTGTTGTAGGAACAGGCTATGTTGGTTTAGTTGCTGGCGCATGCTTTGCAGAGGTAGGACATAATGTAACCTGTGTTGATATAGATAAAACTAAGATAGATATGATAAAATCAGAAAAATCACCTATATATGAGCAAGACTTAGAAGAACTAATTATAAAAAACGAAAGAATGGGCAGGCTGAAAGCTACAACCGATTATAAAAGTGCATATAAAGAAGCGGAGGTTATTTTTATTGGAGTTGGTACACCACAATTGCCGGATGGATCCGCTGACCTTTCTTACATCGAGGCGGTTTTAAGGCAGATAGCAGAAACTGCCACGAAGGATTGCTTGGTGGTTATTAAGTCAACAGTTCCTGTAGGCACGAATGACAAAGCCTCACAATTGATAAAGGAATTTCAGATAAATGATGTTAAGATTGAGATTGCAAGTAATCCGGAATTTTTAGCACAGGGTACAGCGATTAGAGATACCTTCAAAGCGTCAAGAATCATCATTGGAACGGAAAGCAAGGAAGCCGAAGAACAGCTTAGAAATATTTATGAACCCTTTGGACTTCCTATTGTATCTGTAAGTAGGAGAAGTGCAGAAATGATAAAATATGCCTGCAATTGCTTCTTAGCACTAAAAATTTCATATATGAACGATATTGCAAATTTATGTGTATTAGTTGGAGCTGACATTGTGGATGTAGCAAGGGGGATGTCTTATGATAAAAGAATTGGTGAAGATTTTTTAAATGCTGGGATTGGTTACGGTGGAAGTTGTCTGCCAAAGGATACAAAAGCCTTAGTAAATATTGCAAAAAATTATGGTTATCAGTTAAAAACAGTGGATGCTGCAGTTAAAGTGAATGAAGAACAAAAAACAAAATTGTTTAAAATGGCCTGCAATCATTTTGCTTCCTTTAAAGATCAAAAAGTTGCAGTCTTAGGGTTAGCATTCAAACCGGGAACGGATGATTTGAGGGAAGCGCCTTCCCTCATAAATGTTGCGCTACTACTGGAACAAGGCGCAGATATCTATGTTTATGATCCGGTTGCAGAAGATAACTTTAAGAAAATATATCCAACTGAAGTTACCTATACAAAAACACCGGAAGAAGCATTAACGGATGCAAATGTGTGCTTTATCTTCACGCAGTGGAGAGAAATCATGGAGGTAACTCCAATTATATATAAGAAGCTTATGAAAAATCCTGTGATATATGATGGGAGGAATATCTATAATATAGAGAATATGAAGAGCGCCGGAGTAGAATATTACTCCATCGGCAGGTGAGGAGGTTACATGGTACGTTAAAGCAATCATCAACGCTTTGAGCTTACGAAGGAAGAAGCCATAGCCTCCGGCTCTCATACGAAACGAAGCAACTTCTAGTATCGAAGATTGTCTTAGTAATTGCAAGAAACCTTTGACATAAAAAACCTCTACATTTATAATATTATTATAGAAAGCATTGTAGCAAATAGAAAGACGAAGAAGCTACAGTAGAAAAAACGATATCCCCGTCTGATACTGATACTGAGACTATGTTAGTTATCTGAAACTAAAATGTTAACATGAGAGGGATTCTAATTCGATAGTCTCCATCTGGGACTGGTGTCGGATTAGGATGTATCCTTTTTATATATTAAAGGTATATTAATTAACACAGAAGAATATTGTTTTTTTATTAGAAATGGTATATATTTAAGATAAACTTATCTATAGGTATTAAGAACTATAGCCAATAAACATATTTAAGATTCAAATACAGTGACAGGGGGTAAAAAGTATGTTTGCAAATGGAAGAAAAACAATAGGAGTTTTTATATCCCAAATTTATGAAGAATACCAGGATAGCTTATGCAAGGGTATTTCTATACGTGCGAAAGAATTAGGATATAATGTTACATTTTTCACTAATTTTGGCGGGTTTGGGAAAAAAGCCTATGATATCGGAGAGCGAAATATTGCGAATCTTCCTAATTATGAGGACTTTGACGGTATAATTCTCGCTCCTGATACAATGGTAATACAGAATTTGGATTCTTGCATCAAAGAACATATTAATAATAAAAGTAAATGCCCAGTGGTAAGCGTTAGACAAAAAGCAGAGGAATATTACAATGTATTAGTTGATGATTACGAGGTATTGGAAGAAATTATTACTCATTTTATAGATGTTCATGGTTTTACCAGACTTAATTTCATGTCAGGACCTAAGGATTTACCGGATGCCGAAAAAAGACTTGATTCGTTTAAGCGTATATTAACGGAGCATCAGATTCCGGTAGAAGAGGAACGGATTTATTATGGAGATTTCTGGAAGGAAGAGGGACGTCGTGCTATTGACAAATGGCTGTCTAGCCCACTTGAAAGACCCCAGGCAATTATATGTGCAAATGACAATATGGCAATTTCCGTTTGCAATGCGTTGGAGGAAAGAGGAATCTCTGTGCCTGGTGATATAGCAGTTACAGGGTTTGATGACATTGAGGATTCAGCAGAGTACAGTCCGTCCATAACAACCTCCAGAATGCCTGTATATGAAATGGGTGTGGAGGCTGTAGACAAGATACATAGGCATAATACCGGTGTTAAACAGGCTAAGAATTCCTATATGAAAACGACTACCATATACCGTGAATCTTGCGGTTGCAAAAAAAACTGGTATCAAGAAAGCAATGAGCGTAGAAGAAACCATATTGCGACAAGAGAAGTCCTTAAGAAAGCAATTGCAAGGAATGCCAATATGTCAACGGATTTAACCGGTTTGACAAAGCTGGATGAAGTATGCGAAAAAGTTAAAAGCTATGTTTATGAGAATGTTGGTTTCACAAACTTTTATATGTGTTTGAAAAAGGAATGGGATACTTATCTGGAAGAAGACGATAAATTTGACAGCGATGAAATGGTAATGGAAGTAGGATGTAAGGACGGGATCGATTATAGCAAGTTTAAATTCTCAAAGCGGGATTTAATTCCAAAGGAATTTGTTGACGATCAACCAATGATATATTATTTCACTATGCTCCACCATTTGGAGAATAACTTTGGATACATTGCAATCAGCTTTTCGGGGATACAAACCTATATGCTATCCTATCAGGCATGGCTGATCAATGTAAGTAATGCATTGGAGAACGTACGCGTGCATGGAGAACTTAACCGCTTGGTATATAGGCTAGAGGATATGTATATCAGAGACGATTTAACAGGAATCTATAACAGAAGAGGAATTGACATCTTAGGGCAGAAATATCTCAAGCAATGTGTAGAGAAACATGTCAAACTGATGACCTTTACAGTAGATATGGATAAGCTTAAATATATTAACGATAACTATGGACATGCCAAAGGGGATACCGCACTGAAGGTAGTTGCAGATGCACTACAACAAGCTGCAGATGATGATGAGATTTGTATGCGGTTTGGTGGAGATGAATTTATGGTTATTGGATTGGACTATGATGAAAAGAAAATGAATCGCTTTATTTATAAATTTATAAGTGCTCTAAATAAATTCAATCAGGATAGTACAAGTGAATTTGATGTATATGTAAGCTATGGATGGAGTATCGTCATACCGGATGAAAACACATTACTAGAGGATTGTTTCCTTGCTGCGGATTCCAAAATGTATCAACAAAAATATGAAAAAGAAGCAATGCGAGTAAAAGCTAATTTACTTATGCAATAATAATACCATTGAAATCGGTTATGAAGGGGTTTGATATGAAGTGGACAGGCTGTATGATAAATTGAATTTATATAGCAAAGAGGACTACTACCCCATGCATATGCCGGGGCATAAACGGAATGTGAAGCTACTTCCCATGGGAAATCCATATGATATAGATATTACAGAAATCGAAGGCTTTGATAACCTTCATCAAGCAGAGGGAATCATAAAGCAGTTGTCAATGCGAATGAGTAGCCTTTACAAGGCAGAGAAGTCTTATCCGCTGATAAATGGCAGTACTGCAGGAATTCTAGCAGGAATAGCCGCGTCTACGAATAAGGGAGATAAAATTCTGATGGCTAGGAATTCCCATAAGTCAGTTTATCATGCGGCTATACTTAGGGAGCTAAAACCGGTTTATATTTATCCTCAGCAGATGAATAAAACCTCGGTTAGCGGTGGAATTCTTGCAGCAAATGTTGAAGAGCTGTTGATAAAGCATCAAGACATCAAACTAGTTGTTGTCACTTCTCCAACCTATGAAGGTGTTGTTTCGGATATTGGTGAAATTTCTCAGATTGTACACAGGTATGGAGCTATTTTACTTGTAGACGAGGCACATGGAGCACATTTTGGCTTTCATGAATGCTTTCCTAAAAGTGCGGTTACTTTGGGGGCAGATTTAGTAATCCAAAGTCTTCATAAGACGTTACCTGCATTTACGCAATCGGCAGTATTGCATTCAAACAGAGCAGATATAAATAATAAAATTGAACATTATCTTGCAGTATTTCAAAGCAGCAGCCCATCCTACCTTCTTATGTCGGGAATGGACCGCTGTATTGGTTTATTGGAAGACAGCTCAAAGCAATTATTTGATGCTTTCTATGATAAACTTGAGACCTTTCATCAAGCTTGTATTAAATTATCAAGACTTACGCTCCTAGATCGACGAATTATTGGACAGGACGCAATATTTGACCTGGACCCATCGAAAATAACCGTATTCGCTGGGAGGACAGCTTATACAGGCCGCCAATTAAGTAAAATACTAAGAGAAAAGTTTAAAATAGTAATGGAAATGGAAACAATGGACTATGTGCTTGGAGTGACTAGCATTTGTGATACAAAGGAAGGCTTTGATCGGTTTGAAAAGGCACTCATATCCATTGACCTAGATTCGGTTGCATATAGTACGGAGCATAAGCCGTTCTATACAGGTACAATAAAGACCATAATGGATATTGCCCCCTTCAATGCGATAGAAGGCAAGTCAGAAGTAATAAAATTAACGGAAAGCTGCGGTAGAGTTGCGGCCGTATTTATCAGCTTGTTTCCTCCGGGCACGCCCCTTTTAGTACCAGGTGAAATCATCAATAAAGAAGTCCTTTGCTTTATTAATCAGGCACTGCAGGAAGGGTTATCAATAACAGGTCTTCATGGTGATAAAAAGGATGAGATTGAAGTGGTGTTTTGTACTTAATTATCAAAGAAGAATAATTTATTAAACTGCTTGACGAGATCCAGATAAGACTAAAAGATAGGATGGATAAAATAATGGCCAGGATATTTATCGTAATGGGGAAAAGCTCAACCGGTAAAGATACAATATATAAACTTTTGTTAGAATCAGAAGAATTGAATTTAAAGATAGCCCTCATGTACACCACAAGACCCATAAGAAAAGCTGAAACAGATGGAGTGGAGTATCATTTTGTAGATGAGGAGACCATGTGGGAACTGAAAAGGCAAAACAAAATAATGGAACACCGTTCTTACGATACAACTCAGGGGATATGGCATTATTTCACGGTGAATGATGGGCAGATTGATTTAGAAAAAGCGGATTATCTTATGATCGGGACACTCGAGACCTATGCTCAGATAAGGGAGTGCTTTGGCAAGGAAAAAGTGATACCGATTTACCTTGAGGTGGAGGATGGAACAAGATTAATTCGAGCTATTCGTCGTGAGCAAAAGCAGGAGAAGCCCCAATATGCTGAAATGTGTAGACGTTACTTGGCCGACGAAGAAGATTTTTCCCAAATAAATTTATCTAAAAACGGTATTATAAAGAGTTATCATAACTTAGATATTAATGTATGCCTG
>Ga0209724_1001910_pt1 | contig 18384 bp, 15 predicted proteins | sample grotaG_FD_184143 | JGI IMG/M metagenome (GOLD analysis project Ga0209724, IMG submission 184143) | Glacier valley bacterial and archeal communities from Borup Fiord, Nunavut, Canada, to study Microbial Dark Matter (Phase II) -... | ecosystem: Environmental > Aquatic > Freshwater > Ice > Glacier ...
GTGCCGCGTTTTGTGTGCCGCGTCTCGTGTGCCGGTTAGCATGATTCGATGACGAGCTCCGTACCTACCCCGGTGGCCTCCGTCGACGACGTGGTCGCGCTGCTCGCAGCCGAGCGCTACGTCGCCGATCGGCGCCTCGCCACCTCCGTCTTCCTCGCGCTGACGCTGAAGCGGCCGCTCTTCGTCGAGGGTGAGCCCGGCGTCGGCAAGACCGAGCTCGCCAAGGCGCTCGCGCAAGCGCTTTCCGCCGTGCTGCTGCGCGTGCAGTGCTACGAGGGGCTCGACGTCGCGCAGACGGCCTACGAGTGGAACGTCGCGCGGCAGATGATGGAGATTCGCCTCGCCGAAGCAGCGCATGGCGTGAGCGACGCAGGCGCCAAGGAGCGCCTCGCGCAAAGCCTCTACAGCCGCTCGATGCTGATCGAGCGCCCGCTGCTGCAGGCGCTCACGCAAGACCGTTCGCCCGTGTTGCTGATCGACGAGCTCGACCGTGCCGACGAGCCCTTCGACGCTTTCCTGCTCGAAGTGCTGGCCGAGAACCAGCTCACGATTCCCGAGCTCGGCACGGTGAAGGCCCGACCCGACGCGTTGCCCATCGTCGTGATCACCAGCAATCGCACGCGCGAGATTCACGATGCGCTGAAGCGCCGCTGCCTCTACCACTGGGTCGACTATCCCGACGCGCCGCGCGAGATGGCGATCGTGCGCGAGCGCGCGCCCGGTGCGCCGGAGCGGCTCGCGGCGCAGGTGGTGCATTTCGTGCAGCGCATGCGCACGCTCGATCTGTTCAAGGCGCCCGGCATCGCCGAGACCATCGACTGGACCAACGCGCTGATGGCGCTGAACACCATCGACCTCTCGCCCGAGAACGTTCGCGACACGCTCGGCGTGCTGCTCAAGCACCGCGACGACATCGCGAAGATGCAGTCGGGCGATATCACCAAGTTGCTCGCCGAGCTGCAGTCGAGCGGGCTCGCGCAGCCGGCCTGAGCGCGGCGCGCGTGTGACGCCGATGCCGCCGCCGATGTTCGCCCGCAACGTCGTTCACTTCGCGCGCGTGTTGCGCGCCGCAGGCCTCGCCGTCGGCCCCGACCGCGTGCTCGCCGCGTTGCAGGCGATCGAGTCGGTGGGCCTGGCGCGGCGCGACGACGTGCACGCCGCGCTGAGCGCCGTGATGCTCGACCGGCACGAGCAGCAGCCGCTCTTCGACGCCGCCTTCGCCGCCTTCTGGCGCGACCCCAAGCTGCTCGAGCAGATGATGGCGATGCTGCTTCCCAAGATCAGCGGCCGCGGCGACAAGGAGCGCGAGAAGCGCCAGAACCGGCTCGCCGACGCACTCGCCGCACCGCCGCGCGCAGAAGCCCCGCGCCCGCCACGAGACGGCCGCGAAGACGAGGTCGAATTCGAAACCGCGTTTACCTATTCCGACCGCGAGCGCCTGCAGCAGGCCGACTTCGAGTCGATGACGGCCGAGGAGTTCGCCCTTGCGATGCGCCTGGCCGAGGAGGTGCCGTTGCCATTCGCGCCGGTCGTGCGCCGTCGGCACGCTCCGAGCGCCGGCGGCCGCATCGACCTGCGCGCGACCATGCTCGCGATGGCGCGTCAACCGCACACGCTGGTGCCACGCTTTTCCCGGCCGCGCAGCGAGCTGCCGCGCATCGTCGTGCTGCTCGACATCTCGGGCTCGATGGACCGCTATGCGCGCCTCGTGCTGCACTACGTGCACGGCCTGACGCGGCGGCATCTGAACGTGCACACGCTGACCTTCGGCACGCGCCTGACCGACATCACCCGCGCGCTGCGCAACCGCGACCCCGATGAAGCACTGGCCCGCGCCGACGCGGCGGTGCACGACTGGAAAGGCGGCACGCGCATCGCCTCGTGCCTCGACGAGTTCAACCACCTCTGGGCGCGGCGTCTGCTCGGTGCCAACGCGGCGCTGTTGCTCGTGACCGATGGCCTCGACCGCGACGAGCACGGCGATCTCTCGCGCGCGGCGAAGCAGTTGCGCCTGTTCGCGCACCAGATCGTGTGGCTCAACCCGCTGCTGCGCTTCGATCGCTTCGAGCCGCGTGCGGCTGGTGTGCAGGCGATCCTGCCGCACGTCGACCGCTTCCTGCCCGTCCACAATCTGGCGAGCCTGGCCGATCTGGCGCGCGCGCTGAAAGCCGCGCCGCGGCCACGACAACGTCAACGAAAGAACGCGACCTCATCATGGAACTGACCGGCGAACGCCTCATCCCCGCCAGCGTGGAGGCCACCTGGGCCGCGCTCAACGACACCGAGACGCTGAAGGCCTGCATCGCCGGCTGCGAGACGCTCGAGCGCGTGGCCGACGACGCGCTGGTGGCGGTGGTGGCGATGAAGATCGGCCCCGTCAGCGCGCGCTTCAAGGGCAACTTGAAGATGACCAACGTGCAGGCGCCCACGGCCTACACCATCAACTTCGACGGGCAGGGCGGTGTGGCCGGCTTCGGCAAGGGCTCGGCCGACGTGGCGCTCGCGCCCGAAGGCGCGGCATCGACGAAGCTCGCGTATCACGCACGCGCCACCGTCGGCGGCAAGATGGCGCAGATCGGCTCGCGCCTCATCGACGCCGCGGCTGCCAAGATCACCGACGATTTCTTCAAGGCCTTCGAAGCGCAGCTGCAGGCCAGGCTGCCCGCGGGCGAGGCGCCGGCTCCGGCCGCGGTCGTGCCCGCACGTGCACCCGAGCCGGCCGGCACGCTGGGCTGGGTGCTCGCGGCCGCGGTGGTCGTCGTGGCCGCCTTCTTCATCCTGCGCTGAAGCACGTCGCCTGCACCAGCGCCACACCAGAGGACCCGCACATGTTCACACCCGATCTGATGACCGGCCAGCGCATTCTCGTGACCGGCGGCGGCACCGGCCTCGGCCGTGCGATGGCCGAGCGCTTCCTCGCCCTCGGTGCCGACGTGGCAATCTGCGGCCGCCGCAAGTCGGTGTGCGACGAGACCGCCGAAGCCTGGCGACAGCAGTTTCCCGGGCGCCGCATCGACACCTTCGGCGTCGACATCCGCGTGGCGCCGGCTGTCGAGGAGATGGTCGAGGCGATGTGGCAATCGGGCGGGCTCACCGGCCTCGTCAACAACGCCGCCGGCAATTTCATCGCGCCCACCGAAAGCCTCTCGCCGCGCGCGTTCGACGCCGTGGCCAACATCGTCTTCCACGGCTCGTTCTACGTCACGCACGCGGTGGGCAAGCGCTGGGTCGGCGAAGCCCGCGCAGGCGCGTGGAAGCAAGGTCAGCCCTACCGCAGCGTGATGAGCATCATCGTCACCTGGGTCGACAACGGCTCGCCCTACGTCGTGCCTTCGGCAATGAGCAAGGCCGGCATCGAGGTGATGACGAAGTCGCTCGCGGTCGAGTGGGCACGCTACGGCGTGAGGCTCAATGCCGTCGGCCCGGGCGAGATTCCGACCGAGGGCATGAGCAAGCGCCTCAACCCCGGCGAGGAGCCGGGTGCGCGCAGCAGGGCGCACAACCCGATGGCACGCGAGGGCAAGATGAGCGAGCTGCAGAACCTGGCCAGCTTTCTCATGGCGCCCGGCCAGTGCGACTGGCTCACCGGCCAGAGCATCATGATGGACGGCGGCAACGCGCTGGCCAACGGCGGCAACTTCTACGAGCTGCGCCAGTGGAGCGACGCCGACTGGCTCGCGGCCAAGGAGCGCATCCAGGCGCAGAACGAGAAAGACAAGACACAGCGGTGACTAGCCCTGTTGTGCTGCTCCGCAGGGTCACTGGAGACCATCGACACGGTCTTCGTACTTGCTGTGCGTGGCCAAGGCGAGCGGGGCTGCGCGCGGCGTTGACGCGCCCTCAAGCGTTGCTCGTTGCCCGCACTTCCTCGATCGTCGTGACGCCGGCCAGCACCTTGTCGATGCCGTCCTGCCGCAACGTCCGCATGCCTTCCTTCATCGCCGTGGCCTGCAGCGCTTCGGCCCGCGCGCCGTTCTGGATCAGGCGGCGCAGCTCGCGTGAGACGGTCATCAGCTCGTGCACGCCGGCGCGGCCCTTGAAGCCGGTGTAGTCGCACTTCTCGCAGCCGCCGCTCTTGTGCATCACGAGCCGGCCGTCGGCACCGGCATGGCGGCCCTTCCAGCCGGCCAGCACCTCGTCGCGCGCGACCGGCGGCGCTTCACCCGCGGTGAAGGCGTTCATGTAGTCGCCGATGAGCTCGTCGGTCTCGTCGCTCGTTGCCTGACGCGGCGTGCGGCACGACGCGCAGCACTTCCGTACCAGCCGCTGTGCCAGCACGGCGAGCAGCGAGTCGCCGAAGTTGAACGGGTCCATGCCCGTGTCGAGCAGGCGCGTCACCGTTTCGGGCGCGCTGTTGGTGTGCAGCGTGGAGAGCACGAGATGACCGGTGAGGGAAGCCTCGACGGCCACGTGCGCGGTCTCGGCGTCGCGGATCTCGCCGACCATGATCACGTCGGGGTCGGCGCGCATGAAGGCGCGCAGCGCCTTGGCGAAGTCCCAGCCGATCTTGGGGTTCACCTGCACCTGGCGCAGGCCCGGCTGGCTGATCTCGACCGGGTCTTCGGCGGTCCAGATCTTGCGCTCGGGCACGTTGATGTGGCTGAGCGCGGAATGCAGCGTGGTCGTCTTGCCCGAGCCCGTGGGGCCGACGCACAGCACCATGCCGTACGGCCGCTCGATGGCCTGCAGCAGCGAGCGCGTGTTGGCCTCCGAGAGGCCGAGCATGTCGATCGGGATCGGCTTGGCGGAGGCGAGCAGACGCAGCACCACGTCTTCCAGGCCGCCGTGCGTGGGGATCGTCGCCACGCGCAGCTCGATCTTGTGCTGGGCCGAGAACTTGGCGAAGTTGATCTTGCCGTCTTGCGGCTTGCGCCGCTCCGAGATGTCGAGATCGCACATGATCTTGACGCGCGCGATCAACGCGCTGCGGTAGCTCGGCGGCAGCTCGAGGTAGGTGCGCAGGATGCCGTCCTTGCGAAAGCGCACGCGAATCTTCTCCTTGCCCGGATAGCTCTCGATGTGGATGTCGGACACGCCTTCCTTGTGCGCCTCGATCACCATGTTGTTGAGCAGGCGCACGAGCGAGTTGTCGCTCTGCTCGATCGGCCGCTCTTCCTCGGCCACGCCGGCGCTGCGCTCGAGGCCTTCCTTCTCCAGCGCATCGACGAGCTGATCGGTCGACGCCGGCAGCGCCGACGTCTCGTACGGAATCGGCGCGCCGAGGTCGTTGTCTTTGTGGCCGCCGCGGGCCGAGCCGATCTTCTCGTACGCGCCGTGCACCGTCGTCTCGATCGAGCTGGCGCGCGCGAGCACGGGCACGACCTTCATGTCGGCACTGAACTCGATCTCGTCGAGCGCGGCGCGGCGCGAAGGATCGTCGATGGCCACGACCAGCCGGCCGTCGCGCACCAGCAGCGGCATCACGCGCAGCCGCGCGGCCACGCCGTAGCCGAGCTTCCTCAGCGCCTCGGCCTCGATCGGGAACGCATCGAGGTCGACCAGCGGGTAGCCCATCTTGCGGGCGAGCGCGGTCTGCAGATCGTCTTGCGAGACCACGCCCATGCGAACCAGCACTTCGCCCAGCGGTACGTTGCGGTCGACCTGCTGCTGCGCCAGCGCGTCTTTCAGCTGCTCCTCGTTGACCATGCCGAGCGACAGCAGTGCTTCGCCGATGCGCACCAGCGGCATGCGGTGCTGGCGTTCGATGGCTTCGACCAGCTGTTCGACCGAGACGATGCGCTGCGTGACGAGGATGTCACCGAGCTTTCTCTGCCGCAGGCCTTGCTGCACGCCCACAGCCGCGTCGATCTGCGCCGGCGTCGCGCGGTGCTGGTCGACCAGCACCTCGCCGAGTTTTTGCCCGATGTCGAAGCTGACATAGGCAGCACGGGGAACGAAGGCTCGCAAGACGCTGCCGTCTTCGCCGCAAGGCGGGAAGAGGAACAGGCCGACAGCGTTCTCGACGTGGCCGACCGTCGTGCCGACGAGCTCGCCGCCACCTTCGAGCCGCACCCGATAGCTCGAGCTTTGCGCCGGCCCCAGCAGCGCCGCGTGCGGCTCGGCCAGCGCGAGCGGCAGGCGCCCGAGCGGCGTCAGCAGCGTCAGCGACTTGAAGTGCGCGAAGTGAAGCGAAACGGTGGTGCGGGCCGGCGGGATCTGCACGTGGGCCACGCCGGTCTCGGGCACGAAGAAGGTGAGCCGTGCGAGCACGGTCTTCTTTTCGCTGCCGGCGAAGATGCGGCAGGGCAGCGTCTCGGTCTGCTCGCTCGGCGCGGGGTAGCTCGCATACGGTGGCGTTGGCCACAAAAACACGTCGCCAGCGGCTTTCTCGGCAGCAGAGCCGGTGGCTGCGCCGGGCGAACGGTCGGGCGCGCGCGGGGCGGCGCTCCAGGTCTGGGGAGTGGACAGGTCGGCCATGGAGTTCCTCTTGCAGGCGAGCGCGTGCGCGCGGCATGGGCGCGGCTGTGCGGCTCGGTGGTTCGCGTCGATGATGGCGACGGCAGCCTGCGCAGATGCGTCGATCAGGCCGGCGACGCGGCGCCAGTTCACGGCATTGCGGTCCGCGCGATCGGCGGGTCGCGCGGCAGGAAGGTGGAGGCCGTCTTCAGCCGCTGCCGGTCGCGACCGGTGAGCGCTGACAGACCCTACGCGTGCTGGTTGGCGAGCAGGCGCTGCACCAGCGGGTGCTGCACCTTCTTCTCGGTGCCGATGGCGAAGAAGTGCTGCTCGACACCTTCGCAGCGCCCGATGCGCTTGACGCCGTAGCGCGCGGTCAGCTCGTCGTGCACGAGCTCGACTGCGGGGAACACGCCCATCCCGCCCGCGCCGAAGGTCGCCAGCAACGCGCTGTCTTCGAACTCGCCCACGATCCGCGGCTGCACGCCGTGGCGCTCGAACCAATGGTCGATCAGCGGTCGCACCGCCACGTGCGGCGTGGGCAGCACCACCGGTACCCTGGCGAGTGACTGCGGAAAGCCACGTCGCGCCGCTGCTGCCAGCGCGGGCGGGGCATACCAGGCAAGCGTCGATGCACCGAGCGCGTGGCTGTAGGTGCGCACGTTCGGGTTCGGCGGCGCGAGGCGATCGGTGAGCACCACGTCGAGCCGATGCAGCGCGAGATCGGCGAGCAGGTCGGCGATCTCGCCTTCGTGACACAGCAGCCGCAGATGCGGCTCGGCCATCACCGGCAGGACCAGTGTGCGCACCACCAGCTTCGGCAAGCCGTCGGTGATGCCGACGGCTAGCCGCACGCTGGGCGCGCTCACGGCGTCGCGCACTACCGCTGGCAGCTGATCTCCGAGCAGGAAGATCTGCTCGGCCTGGCGCATGGCGGCGATTCCTGCGTCGGTAAGCACGACGCCGCGGCCGGCCGGCTTCAGCAGGGCGTAGCCGAGCGTGCGCTCCAGCTCGCGCACCTGGGCGCTCACGGTCTGCACTGCCATGCCCAGCCGCTCTGCTGCGCGTGAAATCCCGCCCTCTTTTCCGACGACCCAGAAGTAGTAGAGGTGGCGATAACCGAAGCTCTTGCTCATCGGCAAACCCTCTGTTTTTACGAACTATGACTCATCGATTCTCTGCTTTGCCGATAGCCGCGCGATGCCTAAGGTTGGCTCTTGCCCCACCTCTTCCAGGAGACTTCCATGCAAGTGGTATTCAAATGCTGCTCGGCTGACGACGCGCCCCGGCGCGACGCAGCGGTTCGTCGCGTCCGCTTCTCGCTGCGCCGACTGAGCTGGCTCGTGCCACGCGCGACCGTGCGCCTTTCCGATGTGAACGGGCCGCGCGGCGGCGTCGACAAGCGCTGCCAAGTTCAGCTCGAGACCGATGGCGACGGGCCCGTCGTCGTCACCGCCCTGGCTCGCGACTGGCGTTCGGCGCTGGATGGCGCGCTCGCGACGGCGAGCCGCGTGCTGCTCAAGTCGTGGCAGCGAAAGAAGGACCGGCGGCCACCCAGATCTGCCGGCCGCGGCTCGCCGGCCGCGCTGCTCGTCGAAGGCTCCGGATCATGAGAACCTATCCGACTGACAGCCCGCAGGCGGCAGCCCGCATCGTGGCGCTGACGCTGGTCAGCGATGGCGACGCCAATACGCAGGAGATGGGCGTACTCGACCGAGCCGGCGCGTGTGAAACCCTGGGCATCGATGCTGCCGGCATGCGCACGGTGCTGCAGGAGCTGTGCGAAGACATGTTGCAGACGTGCGACGCGCAGTGGACCGATGCGTGCCGGGTCGAGCCCTACACCCTGGCGCAGCTGTTGCGCGAGGTCGAGGATCCCGTTCTGCGTGCGCGCGTATGGCGCCTGTGCGTGGCGGTGGCCGATGCAGACGGCCACATCGCCGACGGCGAATCGTTCGTGCTCGTTCACGCGGTGGATCAGTGGGGGCTGCAGGCCCTGGTGTTCGAGCAACCCGGGCAAGCCACGGTGGCTGTGGCGGGGTCGGCCTCGACGAAGCCGCAAGAGGTGCGCGCGCAGCGGCGAGGCTAGCGCTGGGCGCCCATCACCGCATCGGGCAGCCAGGTCACGATCACCGGTGCCACCGTGACGATGACGATGCACGCGACGAGGCAGAAAAAGAAGGGAATCGCGGCTCGGGCGACGGTGTTGCTGTCTTGAGCACGGCGATGGCCAGCGAGCCCGGCACGCCGGAGGCCGCGCACTCGGTGGCCGTGGCGTAGCCGGCCACGAGCACCCACACGATGAAGATGATGAGCAGCGTGCAGGGGATGAGATCGCCCGAAGCCTTGGTCGGTTGAAGAGCGGACAAGAGCACGGAACGTGCCTTCGATCCGAACACCGCGCCGACAATAAGCCGCAATGAACCTGCGTTTCGTTGAGGCGTTCTACTGGGTCGCGACGCTGAAGAGCATCACCCGTGCCGCCGAGAAGATGAGCCTGACGCAATCGGCGATGTCGAACCGCATCTCGGCCCTCGAAGACGAGCTCGGCGTGATGCTGCTCGACCGCCGCGACCGCCAGTTCCGGCTCACCATCGCCGGCATGCGCTTCCTCGTGCATTCGCAGCGGCTTCTCGAGCTGCACCGCGAGGTCAAGGCCGAGATGGGCGCCGGCGACGAGCAGTCGGTGCCGCTGCGGCTCGGCGCCATCGAGTCGGTGCTGCATTCATGGCTGATCCCGTGGGTCGAGGCGCTGCGGCTCGAGCGGCCGGCACTCGCGCTCGAGCTCACCGTCGAGACCACGCCGATGCTGCTCGAGCAGATGCGGCGCGGCACGCTCGATCTCGCATTCGCGGCGCTGCCCGCTGCCGGCGAGGGCGTGTTCACGCGGGCTCTGCCGCCGATGGAGATGGTCTTCGTCGGCAATGCCAAGGCTCACAAGCGGGCGCGGCACAGCCTCATGGAGCTGGCCGGGTTCGACTTCCTCACTTTCCAGCGCGGCTCGCAGCCGCACGTGGCGCTGCTGGATCTGTTCCGCCACGCCAGGCTGGAGCCGAAGCGGGTGCATGCGGTGTCGTCGATCTCGGCCATGACGCAGCTGGTGGAGGCCGGCTTCGGCATCGCCACGCTGCCCCGCCGTGCGGCCCAGCGGCTGCTGCCGCATCGCGAGCTGCGCATCCTCACTACCGAGCCGCCGCTGCCGCCGCTGCCGGTGTTCGCGAGCTACCGCTCCGATGCGGCCTCGCGCGTCGTCGAGGGCGTGGTGCGCTCGGCGCTCGCGTTCATCGCCGGCACGGAACCGGCGGCACCGAAGAAGGCGGGCGCGACAGCGGGCGAAAAGGGCAGCGCACGAAAACCGGCATCGAAAAAATCGATCAAGCAATCGGAATAGTTTTTGCTTGATCCGCGGCGTGTGCGGCCAACACAATGCCGAACGCGGCCTTCCGGCCGGTCGATCACAGGAGCAGTTGCCATGACATTTGCATTTGCACGACTCAAAGTGGCGGCCGCTTGCGTCGCTGTCTTCCTCGGCGCCTCGGCGCACGCGCAGCAGGAAGTGAAGATCGGCGTGATCTATCCGCTCACCGGCGCCGCCGCATCCAGCGGCGCCGAGATGAAGAACGCGCTCGAACTCGCTGTCGACATCATCAACAACGGCGCCAAAGGCATCACCGAGCTGCCGTTCTCGGCGGGCGGGGGCCTGCCGGGGCTGAAAGGCGCGAAGATCAAACTGGTCTTCGCCGACCACCAGGGCAACCCGCAGACGGGGGCCACCGAAGCGGAGCGGCTGATCAGCCAGGAGAAGGTGGTCGCTCTCGTCGGCGCCTACAACAGCAACGTCACGGTCACCGCAAGCCAAGTCGCCGAGCGCAACAAGATCCCGTTCCTGAACCCGGAGTCGTCGTCGGCGTCGCTCACGGCACGCGGCTTCAAGTGGTTCTTCCGCACCACCGCGCACGACGACCTGTTCGTGCGCAACTTCTTCGAATTCATGAAGGAGTTCGAGGCGAAGCGCGGCGTCAAGGTCGGCCCGATCGCCACCATCAACGAGAACACGCTCTGGGGCACCGAAACCACGAAGCTCGAGGCCGCGCTGGCTCCGGCCGGTGGCTTCAACCTCGTCAAGCAGATCACCTATCCGGCCAAGAGTACCCAGCTCACTTCGGAGGTCCAGACACTCAAGGCAGCGGCGCCTAAAGTGATCATGCAGTCGTCGTATCTCGGCGACGCGCTGCTCTCGATGAAGACCTACAAGGAGTTGGGCTTCATGCCCGACATGATCCTCGCCAACGACGCCGGTTTCTCCGACACCGAGTTCATCAAGACGCTCGGCAAGGACGCCGACTACGTGATCTCGCGCGAGGTCTGGGCGCTCGACCTGGCCAACCGCAACCCGCTGATCAAGCAGGTGAACGACCTCTTCCGCAGCAAGTACGGCGCCGACTTCACCGGCAACTCCGCACGCACCTTCACCGGCTTGATGGTGATGGCCGATGCCATCAACCGCGCCGGCTCGACCGACCCGGAGGCGATCCGGAAGGCGCTCGCCGCCACCGACATTCCGGGCTCGAAGCTGATCATGCCGTGGAAGGGCGTGAAGTTCGACGAGAGCGGGCAGAACGTGTACGGGTCCGGCATCCTGGTGCAGATCGTCGACGGCAAGTACCACACGGTCTGGCCATACAACGTCGCCTCACGCGAGATCGTGTGGCCGATGCCGGCCTGGGACAAACGCTGAGCCGCTAGCCGCCTGCCGCCCACGAGCGAGGAGCTCCGGTGACCGCAGAGATCCTCCTCCAGACGCTCGCCTCGGGCGTGCTCATCGGCCTGATCTACGCGCTCGTCGCGATTGGGCTCACGATGATCTTCGGCGTGATGGACATCGTGAACTTCGCGCACGGCGAATTCATGATGCTCGGCATGTACGCGAGCTTCTGGATGTTCGCGCTGTTCGCGCTCGACCCGATGCTCACGCTGCCGCTCACGGTGCTGATGCTGTTCGCTTTCGGCGTCGTGCTCTACAAGCTGGTCATCCGGCGCATCACCAATGCGCCGATGGTGAGCCAGATCTTCACCACCTTCGGGCTGATGATCCTGCTGCGCGGCGTGGCGCAGTTCTTCTGGAGGCCCGACTTCCGCTCGATCGAGAACTCGTGGGTCAGCGGCACGGTGAAGCTCGGCGCGTTCCAGCTCGGCCGGCCGCAGCTGGTGGCCGGAGCCGGTGCCATCGTCGTCACGCTCGCGGTGTACTTCTTCCTGCACCGCACCAAGTGGGGCGCCGCGCTGGAGGCGACCGCGGCCGACAAGGAAGCGGCCCAGCTCATGGGCATCGATTCGCACAAGATGTTCGCGCTTGCCTGGGGCATCGGCGCGGCCTGCGCAGGCGCGGCCGGCGGGCTGCTCTCGACCTTTTTCCCGATCTTTCCGGAGGTCGGTGCGAACTTCATCCTGATCGCCTTCGTGGTCGTCAACCTCGGCGGCTTCGGCAGCGTGGCCGGCGCGTTCTGGGCCGGCATCCTGGTCGGAGTGATCGAAGTCATGGGCGGTCTGCTGCTCGGACCCGAATACAAGATGGCGGTGGTGTTGGTCGTCTTCCTCGCAGTGCTGATGTTCCGGCCGCAAGGCCTTCTGGGCAAGTCATGAACGGCAAGTCATCGACCCTCGCGCTCGGCAGTGCCGCGGCCTTGCTGGTCGCCATTGCGCTGCCGTTCGTGATCGGCGACGCGTCGCGGCTGAACCTGCTGATCCTGGTGCTGATGGCGGCTCAGCTCGGCGTCGCCTGGAACCTGATCGGCGGCTACGCCGGCCAGGTTTCGCTCGGCCATGCGGCGTTCTACGGCATCGGCGCGTACACCTCGACCCTGCTGCTGCTGAAGTTCGGCATCAACCCGTGGCTCGGCATGTTCGCGGGCGGCGTGATCGCGGCGCTGCTGAGCCTGGCGTTCGGCTGGTCGTGCTTCCGGCTCAAGGGACACTACTTCGCGATGGCGACGATCGCCGTCGCCGAGATCGTGCAGATCGTCTTCACCAATTGGGACTACGGCGGCGCCGCGGTCGGCCTGACGATCCCCATGACGCACGACGGTTGGGCCTGGATGGTGTTCCCGGACAAGCGCCCGTACTACTGGATCGCGCTCGGCCTGCTCGTGCTCACGCTCGCCGCCACGGCGATCGTCGAGCGCTGCCACGTCGGCTACTACCTGCGCGCGTTGAAAGACGAGCCCGATGCGGCGCGCAGCATCGGCATCGACATCACGCGCTACAAGCAGATCGCCCTCTCGCTCAGCGCCTTCTTCACCGCGCTCGGCGGCAGCTTCTACGCCCAGAAGGAGCTCTACATCGACCCGGGCTCGGTGCTCTCGACGGCGCTTTCGATCAAGATGGCTCTGGTGTCGATCCTCGGCGGCATCGGCACGCTGTTCGGGCCGGTCGTCGGCGCCGTGGTGCTGACGACGATCGAGGAGCTCACCCGCGCCGGCTTCGGCGGCTCCGGCCGCGGCACCGACACCATCATCTACGCAGCGCTCATCATCGCCATCGCCGTGTTCTATCCGGGCGGCCTGATCGGCGGCTACCGCGCCTGGGCGGGGCGCCGCAGTTCGCGCCGAACAGCGCGTGGGTACGAACCGCAGGCGGCAGTGCATGGGGAAGCGCACGCCCGCGACGAGGCGCTGCGATGAGCTTGCTCGAGCTTCATGCGGTGGGCAAGCGCTTCGGCGGCATCGTCGCCAACCAGGAGGTCTCGTTCCAGGTCGATACCGGCCAGATCGTCGGCTTGATCGGCCCGAACGGCGCGGGCAAGACGACCGCCTTCAACTGTGTCGCCGGCTACTACGCGCCGAGCGCCGGCGTCATCACACTCGCCGGCAAGACGATCTCCGGTCTGCCGCCCGAGGCGTGCGCGCGGGCCGGTGTGGGCCGCACGTTCCAGGTCGCGCGCACCTTCACGAGCATGACCGCGGCCGAGAACGTGCTTGCCGCCGCACTGCTGCACCACAAGCGCGTCGCCACGGCGCGTGAACAGGCGGCGCGCTGGCTCGCGTTCGTCGGCCTCGAGCGTCTCGCCGAACGGCCGGCCGGCAGCCTGACCATCAGCGAGCAGCGCCGCATGGCGGTCGCGCGTGCGCTGGCCACCCAGCCGAAGGTGCTGCTGATGGACGAAGTGATGGCGGGCCTCAACCCGACCGAGGTGCGCGAGATGGTGGCCGTGGTGCTGCGCATCCGCCAGCTCGGCATCGCCTGCCTGATCGTCGAGCACGTGCTCGAAGGGATCATGCCGATCGCCGACCGCATCGTCGTGCTCGACCGTGGCATCAAGATCGCCGAGGGCACGCCGGCAGAGATCTCGAGCGACGCCGCCGTCATCTCCGCCTACCTGGGCGACGAGTGATGGCGGCGCTGCAAGCTCCGCCGGCCTCGCTCGAGGTGAGCGATCTGCGTGTCGGCTACGACGGCGTGCCCGCTCTGAACGGCGTGAGCCTGCGTGTCGAGCCGGGCCAGATCGTGGCGCTCGTCGGCGGCAATGGCAATGGCAAGTCGACGACCCTGCGAGCCATCGCCGGACTGAACAAAGCCGACGCCGGCAGCATCGTCTTCGACGGTCGCGACCTGGGCGGGGTCGCTGCCCATGACCGCGTGCCGCTTGGACTCTCGCTCGTGCCGGAAGGCCGCCGCCTTTTCCCGCGCCTCAGCGCGCGGCGCAACCTCGAGCTCGGCGCCTTTACCCGCAGCAACGACGCCGAGACCGCCGCCAGTGTCGACGCGATGTTCGAGCTGTTCCCGATCCTGAAGGAACGCGAGTCGCAGCTCGCCGGCACGATGAGCGGCGGCGAGCAGCAGATGCTGGCGATCGCGCGCGGGCTCATGGCCAGGCCGCGCCTGCTGATGCTCGACGAGCCTTCGTGGGGCATCGCGCCGAAGTTCGTGACCAAGGTGCTCGACGTGATCCAGCGCGTGAACGAGAGCGGCGTCTCGATCCTGCTCGTCGAGCAGAACCTGCACAAGGCGCTCGGCATCGCGCACCGCGGCTACGTGATCCAGACCGGCCGCATCGTGATGGAGGGCGACGCGCAGTCGCTGCTGCGCGATGAGCAGGTGAAAAAGGTCTACCTCGGGCTGTGAGACGTCGAAGCCATCGCCGTGTCGCCATCCGTCTTTCGCCCACCTGACAGGAATCCAAGCCATGAACCCCGTGCTCACCTTCGGCACGCCCGCCGAGCTCCGCCGCGCCTGCCGCCACGGCGAGTTCGCCAGCCCCACTTCGGGCCAGGCGTCGGGCCGCATCCAGGCCAACCTGATGATCCTGCCGAAGGCCGATGCCTTCGACTTCCTGCTGTTCTGCCAGCGCAACCCCAAGCCTTGCCCGCTGGTCGAAGTGCTCTCCGCAGGCGCTCGTGAGCCCGCGTGCGCACGCGGCGCCGACATCGCCACCGACCTGCCGGGCTACCGCGTCTACCGAAACGGCGAGCTTGCCGAAGAGCGCGACGACATCTCGGCGCTCTGGCGCGAAGATCTCGTCACGTTCCTGATCGGCTGCAGCTTCTCGTTCGAGGCCGCGGTGCAGGCAGCCGGTGTGCCGCTGCGCCACGTCGACCAGAGCCGCAACGTGGCGATGTACCGCACGAACATCGCCTGCACGCCGGCCGGCATCTTCAGGGGTGAGATGGTCGTGAGCATGCGGCCGATCAGGAGCCGCGATGTCGCCCGTGTCGTCGAACTCTCGGCGCGGATGCCGATCGCGCACGGCGCGCCGATGCACGTCGGCCATCCCGCGGCGATCGGCATCGCCGACATCGCGCGGCCCGACTATGGCGACGCGATCGACATCGAGGCCGACGAGCTGCCCGTGTTCTGGGCTTGCGGCGTCACGCCGCAATGGGTGGCGCAGAAGAGCCGGTTGCCGTTCTGCATCACGCATGCGCCCGGCAAGATGTTCGTGACCGACCTCGAAGGCTGAGATGGAAGCGCAGACCAGGCAACCCGATCCGGCGCCCGCCGGCAGCGCCGCTCGCTGGCAATTCTGGATCGACCGCGGCGGCACCTTCACCGACGTGGTCGGCAAGCGCCCCGACGGCTCGCTGGTCACGCTCAAGCTGCTCTCCGAGAACCCCGAGCAGTACCGCGATGCGGCCGTCGCCGGCATCCGCCGCCTGCTCGGGCTCGGTGCCGGCGAGCCGGTGACGTCCGGGCAGGTCGAGTCGGTGAAGATGGGCACCACGGTGGCGACGAACGCGCTGCTCGAGCGCAAGGGCGAGCCGACGCTGCTCGTCATCACGCGCGGCTTTCGCGACGCGTTGCGCATCGCGTATCAAGACCGGCCCAAGCTGTTCGAACGCCGCATCGTGCTGCCCGAGCTGCTCTACTCGCGCGTGATCGAGGCCGACGAGCGCGTCGGTGCCGATGGCGGGCTGGTGCGCGCGCTCGACGAAGCGCGGCTCGAGCGTGACTTGCGCGCGGCACGCGCGAGCGGCCTGACCAGCGTGGCCATCGTCTTCATGCACGGCTGGCGCCACACGGCGCACGAGCTCGCGGCCGAGCGCATCGCGCGCCACGCGGGGTTCACCCAGATCAGCGTCTCGCACCGCACCAGCCCGCTGATGAAGCTGGTGGGCCGCGGCGACACGACGGTCGTCGATGCCTACCTCTCGCCGATCCTGCGCCGCTACGTCGACGAGGTCGCGGCCGAGATGCCCGGCGTCGACCTCTACTTCATGCAGAGCTCGGGCGGCCTGGCGCATGCGCAGTCGTTCCAGGGCAAGGACGCGATCCTGTCGGGGCCGGCCGGCGGCATCGTGGGAATGGTGAGAACGTGTGCCCCCACGCTCACGAGTACGTTCGCTGCCTCTCGAACGGGCGCGGCCGGCCTCGGGGCAGCCCGGCGCCCGGCCGGCGGTCTCGACGATGTGGACGAGCCAGTTCGGATCATTGGCTTCGACATGGGCGGCACATCGACCGACGTGAGCCACTACGCAGGCGAGTTCGAGCGTGCGTTCGAGACGCAGGTGGCGGGCGTTCGGGTGCGCGCGCCGATGATGGCGATCCACACCGTGGCGGCCGGCGGCGGATCGATCCTGGCCTTCGACGGCGCACGCTTTCGCGTCGGGCCCGAGAGCGCAGGCGCGAACCCGGGGCCCGCCTGCTACCGCCGCGGCGGCCCGCTGGCGGTGACCGATGCGAACCTCATGGTGGGCAAGATCCAGCCGGCGTTTTTTCCGACCGTGTTCGGGCCGCGAGGCGACGAGCCGCTCGATGCAGAAGTCGTGCGCGAGCGCTTCGCCGCACTGGCCGCGGAGATCGCTGCGGCCACCGGCAGCGAGCGGGCGCCGGAAGACATCGCCGAGGGCTACATCGACATCGCCGTCGGCGCGATGGCCAACGCGATCAAGAAGATCTCGGTCGCGCGCGGCTACGACGTCACGCGCTACACGCTGCAGTGCTTCGGCGGCGCTGGCGGCCAGCATGCCTGCCGCGTGGCCGACGCGCTCGGCATGACGCGCGTGTTCATCCATCCGCTGGCCGGTGTGCTCTCGGCCTACGGCATGGGCCTGGCCGACCGCACGGTGATGCGGCAGGCGGCGATCGAGCGGCCGCTCGACGAAGCCATGCAGGCAATCGACGCCGCGCTCGACGCGCTCGCGCGCGAAGCCGCGCGCGAACTCGCGCAGCAGGGCGTCGAAGCCTCTCGCATCGCGGTGTATCGCCGCGTGCATATGCGCTACGAAGGCACCGACTCAGCGCTCGTCGTGGCGCATGCCGACGCGGCCGGTCTGCAGGCCGGCTTCGAGGCCGCATACCGACAGCGCTTCGCATTCCTGATGAGCGAGCGGCGGTTGATTGCCGAGGCCGTTTCGGTCGAGGCCGTGGGCGCGGGCGACGCACCGCAGGAAGCGCTCCACGCACTCGTGCCGGAAGGCGCAGCGCCAGTGGCCGCCAAGGTGCGGCTCTACAGCGAGGGCCGCTGGCACGACGCGGCGCTGGTCGAGCGCGAGCAGGCGCGGCCCGGCCACACCATCGACGGGCCGGCGATCGTGGCCGAGCGCAATGCGACCACCGTCGTCGAGCCCGGCTGGCAGGCGCGCGTGACGGCGCTCGACCACCTCGTGCTCGAACGCGTGCAGGCACGCGCGGCACGTCGCGCCATCGGCACCACGGTCGACCCGGTGCTGCTCGAGGTGTTCAACAACCTGTTCATGAGCATTGCCGAGCAGATGGGCCTGCAGCTGCAGAACACGGCGTATTCGGTGAACATCAAGGAGCGTCTCGACTTCTCGTGCGCGCTGTTCGACGCAGCCGGCAGCCTCATCGCGAACGCGCCGCACATGCCGGTGCACCTGGGCTCGATGAGCGAGTCGATCAAGACCGTCATCACGCGCAACGCCGGCGCGATGAAGCCGGGCGACGTGTACGCGCTGAACGACCCGTACCACGGCGGCACCCACCTGCCCGACGTGACGGTCGTGACGCCGGTTTATCTCGAGGGCGGCGAGGGCAATGGCCAGCCCACGTTCTACGTCGGCTCGCGCGGTCACCACGCCGACATCGGCGGCACCACGCCGGGCTCGATGCCGCCGTTTTCGACCCGCATCGAGGAGGAAGGGGTGCAGCTCGACAACGTCAAGCTGGTCGAGGCCGGCCGCTTCCTCGAGGCCGAGATGCGCTCCCGCCTCGAGGCCGGCGCCTGGCCGGCGCGCAACCCGGCGCAGAACATCGCCGACCTGAAGGCACAGGTGGCCGCCAACGAAAAGGGCGCACACGAGCTGCGCGAGATGGTGGCGCAGTACGGCCTCGGCGTGGTGCAGGGCTACATGCAGCACGTGCAGGACAACGCCGAGGAGTCGGTGCGGCGGGTGATCACGCGGCTGAAAGATGGCCGCTTCACCCTGCCGCTCGACAACGGCGCGCAAATCAGCGTCGCCATTCGCGTGGATGCCGCGGCGCGCAGCGCGGAGATCGACTTCACTGGCACCTCGGCGCAGCTCGAGAACAACT
>Ga0209724_1001911_pt1 | contig 18380 bp, 18 predicted proteins | sample grotaG_FD_184143 | JGI IMG/M metagenome (GOLD analysis project Ga0209724, IMG submission 184143) | Glacier valley bacterial and archeal communities from Borup Fiord, Nunavut, Canada, to study Microbial Dark Matter (Phase II) -... | ecosystem: Environmental > Aquatic > Freshwater > Ice > Glacier ...
CTGGCCGTTGCTCACTCGCGATGCGAGTCGGTTTCGCACCTATTTTCCGCAGTTGCGCGTTCTCGCACCTTGAGAGACTGACATGACACTTTTGCAGAGCCTGATCGCCGATCGCTGGGTCGGCACGCGCCCGGCAGCCAGCCTGAAGAGCGCCATCGACGGCTCGGCCATCCACCACACGCACGCCGACGAGATCGACTTTGGCGAGGCCCTCGCGTTCGGGCGCACGACGGGCGTGCCGGCCTTGATGGCGATGGACTTCCAGCAGCGCGCCGCACGGCTGAAGGCGCTCGCCTCCTACGTGAACGAGCGCAAGGAATCGCTCTACGTGCTCTCCCGTCACACCGGCGCCACGCGCGCCGACAGCTGGGTCGACATCGAGGGCGGCACCGGCACGCTCTACGCCTATGCGTCGATGGGCGGCAACGAGCTGCCTTCGGGCAACCTTGTGCAAGAAGGCCCGGCAGTTGCGATCGGGAAGAAGGGCGGCTTCGCGGCCACGCACATCCTGGTGCCGCGCGGCGGCGTCGCCGTGCACATCAACGCCTTCAATTTCCCCGTGTGGGGCTTGTTGGAGAAGTTCGCGCCGACCTTCCTCGCCGGCATGCCGTGCATCGCCAAGCCGGCCACCGCGACGAGCTTTCTCACCGAAGCGCTGGTGCGCATGATGATGAGCTCGGGCCTGCTGCCGGCCGGCAGCCTGCAGCTCGTGATCGGCTCCACCGGCGACCTGCTCGACCGGCTCGAGAGCAACGACGTGGTCACCTTCACCGGCTCGGCCGACACGGCGCTGAAGCTGCGCGGCCACCCTAACCTGCTGGCGAAATCGATCCCCTTCAACGCCGAAGCCGATTCGCTCAACGCCGCCATCCTCGGCCCCGACGTGACGCCCGACGATCCTGAGTTCGACCTGTTCGTGAAGGAGGTCGTGCGCGAGATGACGGGCAAGTCCGGCCAGAAGTGCACCGCGATCCGCCGCGCCATCGTGCCGCGCGCGCACCTCGATGCACTGGCATCGCGACTACGTGAACGCCTGGCGAAGGTGAGCGTCGGCGACCCTTCGGTCGAAGGCGTGAAGATGGGCGCGCTGGCCTCGATGGCGCAGCACGCCGACGTGGGCGAGCGCGTGGCCCTGCTCGCCAAGGGCAACGAGGTGGTGTTCGGCCACACCGACGGCTTTGCTCCAAGGGGCGAGGGCGTCGCCGGCGGCGCGTTCTTCTCGCCCACGCTGCTGCTCTGCCGCGACCCGATGGACAACGACGCGGTGCACGACGTGGAGGCATTCGGCCCGGTCTCCACGCTCATGCCCTACGACGACTTCGACGAAGCGCTGGTACTCGCCGCACGCGGCCGCGGGAGCCTCGTCGCCACGCTGGTCACACACGACCCGAAGGTCGCGGCCGTGGCGGTGCCGCAGCTCGCCGTGTGGCACGGCCGCCTGCACCTGCTCGACCGCGATTCGGCCGCCGAGTCCACCGGCCACGGCTCGCCCTTGCCGATGCTCAAGCACGGCGGCCCGGGCAGGGCCGGCGGTGGCGAAGAGCTCGGCGGCATCCGTGCCGTCAAGCATTACCTGCAACGCGCGGCGGTGCAAGGCTCGCCCACGATGCTCATGGCCGTGACCGGCGAGTACGTGCGCGGGGCGACGCTGAACGAAGGCGACGTGCATCCGTTTCGCAAGCACTTCGAGGAGCTCGCCGTCGGCGACTCGCTGCTCACCCATCGGCGCACCGTGGGCGAGGCCGACATCACGGCCTTCGGCGGCATCTCGGGCGATTTTTTCTACATGCACTTCGACGAGATCGCGGCGAAGGAGTCGGCGTTCGGCCAGCGCATCGCCCACGGCTACTTCGTGCTCTCGGCCGCGGCCGGCCTCTTCGTCTCGCCGGCGCCCGGCCCCGTGCTCGCCAACTACGGGCTCGACACGCTGCGCTTCGTCAAGCCGGTGGCGATCGGCGACACGATCCGGGCGCGTCTGACCTGCAAGCGCAAGATCGACCGCAACCGCAAGGACGCGAAGGGCCAGGGGCAGGGCGTGGTCGCGTGGGACGTGGAAGTCACCAACCAGAACGACGAGGTCGTGGCCAGCTACGACATCCTGACGCTCGTCGCCAAACAGAAAGCATCGACACCATGAGCAAGCCGACGGATCGACGCGATGTGTTGCAAGCGGGTGCCGTCTTCGTGGCGGCTGCCGGGCTTCCGGGGGTCGGTCTGATCGCCGGTTGCGCGAGCGTCGGCGGCGCGCCCGGCGATGCCGAGATGCAGGCAATGACCTCGAGCGAGGTCGTCGCGGCGATCCGCTCCGGCCGCATGTCGGCCGAGGCCTACGTGGTTTCGCGGCTCGACCGTGCCGAGCGGCTGAAGGACCTCAACGCCTTCATCGTGCTCGACCGCACCGGCGCCATTGCGGCGGCGAGGCGAGTCGATGCGCAGCGCGCGGCGGGTATCGCACTGCCGCCGCTCGCCGGCTTGGCTGTCGTCGTCAAGGACAACATCAACACGCGCGACCTGCCCACCACCGGCGGCACGCCCGCACTGCGCGACGTGCGACCTTCGGCCAACGCACCCGCGCTGCAGCGGCTGGTCGATGCCGGCGCCATCGTCATCGGCAAGACCAACCTGCACGAGCTCGCGTTCGGCATCACCAGCACCAACCTCGCCTCGTTCGCGGGGCCGGTAAAGAACCCGTACGACAAGACGCGCATTCCGGGCGGCTCATCGGGCGGCACGGCGGTGGCGATCGCAGCGCGCATCGTGCCGAGCGGCCTCGGCACCGACACGGGCGGCTCGACTCGCGTGCCGGCCGCCCTGTGCGGCATCGTCGGCTTGCGGCCTTCGGTGGGCAACGGCGGCGCCGAGCGGCGCTACGACGGTGCCGGCGTGGTGCCCATCAGCCACACGCGCGACACCGTTGGTCCGATGGGCCGCACGGTGGCCGACGTGGCCCTGCTCGACGCCGTGATCAGCGGCGGAGGTACGGTCGTGCCGGTGCCCTTGGCCGGCTTGCGCATCGGCATCCCCGCCTCGTTCTGGAGCGGGCTCGAGCAGCAGGTGGCCGTGGTCGTCGGCGAAGCGAGGCGCCGGCTCGCTGCCGCTGGCGTGGTGTTCGTCGATGTCGACACCCCCGGTCTGGCCGAGCTCAACGGCAAGATCTCGTTCCAGATCGCGCTGCACGAGCCGGTGACCGACCTGCCGGCGTATCTGTCCGCGACCGGTGTGCGCGGCATCGGCATCGCCGACATCGCTGCTCAGATCGCGAGCCCCGACGTCAAGGGCGCCTTCGGCGCGATCCAGGGCGACGTGTTCGGTGCTGCCTACGGCGACGCGATGCGCGTGTTCCGGCCGCAGCTGCAGGCGCTCTACGCCGAGTACTTCCGCGCCAACCGGCTCGACGCGATGATGTTCCCCACGACCGTCGCGACTGCAATCCCGATCGACGTCGTTGCCGGCTCCGGCAAGTTCTCGCTCGATGGTGGCGCGCCGGTCGACACCTTCCAGACCTTCATCCGCAACACCGACCCGGGCAGCAACGCGGGCATCCCCGGCCTGGCCCTGCCGGCCGGCATGTCGCGCAACGGCTTGCCCGTGGGCATCGAGTTCGACGGCCCGCTCGGCAGCGACATTCGTCTGCTCGCGATCGGGCTTTCGGTCGAGGCCGTGCTCGATCGCCTGCCGGCCCCTTCGCTGTGACCGGTCGACGCGGTGGCCGGCGGGGGTAAAACCCGCCCGGCCAGCGCAGGGCCACTTCTAGAATCGACCAGACACGTCGCCGGAGAAGGCATGGCCACCACTCGTCGCGCTCACAAGGCGCCGCCCGCCGCTGCCCATGGCCTCGGCCCCGGTCCGCGCATCCTCAAGAAATATCCCAACCGGCGTCTCTACGACACCGAGATCTCGAGCTACATCACGCTTGCAGACGTGAAGACGATGGTGCTTTCGAACCGGTCGTTCGAGGTGCGCGATGCCAAGACCGGCGAAAACCTCACGCGCGCGATCCTGCTGCAGATCATTCTCGAGGAAGAGACCGGCGGCATGCCCATCTTCTCGAGCGCCATGCTCTCGCAGATCATCCGTTTCTACGGCCACGCCATGCAGGGCATGATGGGTTCCTATCTCGAGAAGAACCTGCAGACCTTCACCGATATCCAGGGTCGTCTCGCCGAGCAGTCGACAGGGTTGTACGGCGCGGGCGGCGCGGCTGGATCGGGTGAAGCGAAGCAGCCGAGCCCCGAGATGTGGACGCAGTTCCTCAACGGCCAGGCGCCGGTAGTGCAGGGGCTGATGGGCAACTACCTCGAGCAGTCGCGCCAGGTGTTCGTGCAGATGCAGGAGCAGATGGCCAAGCAGACGGCTTCGCTCTTCCCCGTGGCGCCGCCGAAGGCTGCCACGCCCAGGCGCTGAGCGGCCGATGATCTTCGAGGCCGTTGCCACGGGAGGTTGCCGCTCCTACCTCGTCGGCTGCGCAGAGAGCTGCGCCGCCGCGCTGATCGACGCCGAGTCCAGCCAGACCGATCGCTACCTGGCGCTGGCCGCGCGCCACGGCGTGCGCATCCGCTACGCGATCGACACGCACACGCATGCCGATCACTTCTCCGCCACGCGCCAGCTCGCACATCAGCTCGGCGTGCCTTCGGTCATGCACCGCTCGACCACGGCGCCCACCGACCTGCGCCTCGAAGACGGCGAGATGCTCATCGTCGGCAGGCTGCGATTGCAGGCGCTGCACACGCCCGGCCATACCGCCGATTCGATGTGCCTCGTGACCGGCGACCGCGTCTTCACCGGCGACACATTGCTCATCGGCGGCACCGGCCGCACCGACCTGCCGTCCGGCGATGCCGGCGCGCTGTACGACAGCCTGTTCGGCAAGCTGCTCCAGCTCGACCCGGCGCTGCTCGTGTTTCCGGCGCACGACTACAAGAGCCGCAGCCACTCGACCCTGGCCGACGAAATCGCGACCAACCCGCGGCTGAAGGCGCAGGACCGCGACTCGTTCATCGCGATGATGGGCAGCCTCAACCTTTCGATGCCGACGCACATCACCGAGGCCTTGCGCACCAACCTCAGCGGCGGCAAGACCGTGGCGCAGATGCTCGCCGAAGCCGCGGCCACGGTGCCGTTCATGTCGCTGGCCGAGCTGAAGTCGCACGTCGACCGGCGCGACCCCGACCTCGTGGTGCTCGACGTGCGCGAGCGCGACGCCTACGAAGCCGGCCACGTGCCCGGCGCGAAGCTTCTGCCGCGTGGCCAACTCGAGCTGCGCGTCAACGAAGACCTGCCCGACCCGACGCTGCGCATCCTCACCTGCTGCGATTTCGGCCGCATCTCGACGCTGGCCGCGGCCACCTTGCGGGTGATGGGCTTCCAGCGCGCCGTGGCGCTCGATGGCGGCATGCGCGCTTGGCGCGAAGCCGGCTATTCGGTCGAGACGGCCACGCCGCCTTGAGCCGCAAAGCGGGCAGATCGGCTGCGCCGTGCGGATCGACGAAAATCCGCAGATGAATCCCGAGCCACTGCTGGAACCCGTGCGGCCCGCCGCCGCTGCCGCACCGAAGATCGGCTTCGTCTCGCTCGGCTGCCCGAAGGCGCTCACCGACTCGGAGTTGATCCTCACGCGCCTGAGCGCCGAAGGCTATGCGACCTCGAAGACGTTCGAGGGCGCCGATCTCGTGATCGTGAACACCTGCGGCTTCATCGATGACGCCGTGAAAGAGAGCCTCGACACCATCGGCGAGGCGCTGGCCGCCAATGGCAAGGTCATCGTCACCGGTTGTCTCGGTGCCAAGGGTGGCGCCGATACCGGCGCGGGCGGCGCCAACCTCGTGCGCCGAATGCACCCGAGCGTGCTCGCAGTGACCGGCCCGCACGCGACCGACGAGGTGATGGACGCGGTGCATCGACACGTGCCCAAGCCGCACGATCCATTCCTCGACCTCGTGCCGCAACCGGGTGGCGCGAATGCCGCGTCGATCGGCATCAAGCTCACGCCGAAGCACTACGCCTATCTCAAGATCAGCGAAGGCTGCAACCACCGCTGCACCTTCTGCATCATCCCGAGCTTGCGGGGCGACCTCGTGTCGCGGCCGATCGGCGACGTGCTGAACGAGGCCGCGGCGCTGTTCGAGTCGGGCGTCAAGGAGCTGCTCGTCATCAGCCAGGACACGAGTGCCTACGGTGTCGACGTGCGCTATCGCACGGGTTTTTGGAGCGGCCGCCCGGTGAAGACGCAACTGCTCGAGCTGTGCGAGCGGCTGGCCGAGATCGCCGAGCCGCACGGTGCGTGGGTGCGGCTGCACTACGTCTATCCGTATCCGCACGTCGACGCGGTGCTGCCGCTGATGGCCACCGGCCGCGTGCTGCCGTACCTCGACGTGCCCTTCCAGCATTCGCACCCCGACGTGCTGCGCCGCATGAAGCGGCCGGCGAGCGGCGAGAAGAACCTCGAGCGCCTGGCGCGCTGGCGCGAGCTGTGCCCGGAGCTCGTGGTGCGCAGCACCTTCATCGCGGGCTTTCCGGGCGAGACCGAAGCAGAGTTCGAGCACCTGCTCGACTTCATGCGCGAGGCGCGCATCGATCGGGCCGGCTGCTTCGCCTATTCGCCGGTGGAAGGCGCGCTCGCCAACGCCATCCCGGGCATGCTGCCGAAAGAGGTGCGAGAGGATCGCCGCGCACGCTTCATGGCGGTGGCCGAGGCGGTCTCGGCGGCCAAGCTGCAGCAGCGCGTGGGCGCGACGATGCAGGTGCTGGTCGATTCGGCGCCCGGCATGGGCAAGAAGGGCGGCTGGGGCCGCACGTATGCCGACGCGCCCGAGATCGACGGCCGCGTGCGCCTGATCGCGCCGGAGAAGGCGTCGAAGACGTTGAAGACCGGCACCTTTACGCGCGCTCGCATCGTTGCCACCGAAGGCCACGACCTGATCGGCATGCCGATCTGAATTTCTGGATGCTCCGATGAAGAAGAATCCGAACCGCAGCACGGCGCTGATCGCGCACGCGTACCAGCCACCGGCCGGCTTTGCTGCGATGCAGCCGGCTGTTCACAAGGCCTCGACGATCTATTTCGCCGACACCGCAGCGATGAAGGCACGCACCTGGAAGGAGAAGACCGGCTACACCTACGGGCTGCACGGAACGCCGACCACGTTCACGCTCGAGGAGCGCATCGCCACGCTCGAAGGCGGCAAGCAGACGCTGCTCGTGCCGAGCGGGCTGGCTGCGATCACGCTGGTCGACACCGCCTTGCTGAAGAGCGGTGACGAGGTCCTGATTCCCGACAACGCCTACGGTCCCGGCAAGGAGTTCGCACGCCACGAGCTCGCGCGCTGGGGCATCACGCATCGCAGCTACGACCCGATGAACCCGGCCTCGCTGGCAGCAGCCATCACGCCGGCGACGAAGCTGGTGTGGCTCGAGGCGCCGGGCTCGGTGACGATGGAGTTCCCCGACCTCACCATGCTGCTGATGACGGTGCGTGGCAAGGGCATCGTCACCGCGCTCGACAACACGTGGGGCGCGGGCCTCGCGTTCGACGCTTTCTCGATCGGCAGCGAAGGCATCGCGCTTGCGGTCGACGTCTCGGTCCAGGCGCTGACCAAATATCCGTCGGGCGGCGGCGACGTGCTGATGGGCTCGGTGACGACGCGCGACGAAGCGCTGCATCAAGCGATCAAGGCGACGCACATGCGCACTGGCTTCGGCGTCGGCGCCAACGACGCCGAGCTGGTGCTGCGCGCGCTGCCTTCGCTGCCGCTGCGCTACGAAGCGCAGGACCGTGCCGGCCGCACGCTGGCGCTGTGGTGGGCCGAGCGGCCGGAGGTAGCGCAGGTGTTGCATCCGGCGCTCGAAGGATCGCCCGGCCATGCGCACTGGGCCCGCCTGTGCGGGCAGGCCGCGGGCCTGTTCTCGGTGGTCTTCGACCAGCGCTACTCCGAGCGTCAAGTGCACGCCTTCGTCGACGCGCTCGAGCTTTTCAAGATCGGTTTCTCGTGGGCGGGCCCGGTGAGCCTGGTGGTGCCCTACGACCTTGCCGCGCTGCGGCCCGGCGCGCCGCACCGCGGCACGCTGGTGCGCTTCTCGTTGGGGCTCGAAGACGTGGCCGATCTCATCGACGACTGCGTGCAGGCGCTCGGTGCGCTGAACGAACGCTAGAACGCGCCGGGCTGCGCCAGACCCGTGGCTAGACCCGCGCGCGCAGGCGCATCGTGAGTGGCTCGGGAGCCATGGTGAACGAGAGCCGCTCGGCCGGCTCGCCACCGCCCTGGGTCACGACGCTTTCGATCTCGAAGCCGCCGAGCAGCACGGCCAGCGCCATCTTCATCTCGGTCATCGCGAGGTTGCGGCCGGGGCATACCCGCGGTCCCGCGCCGAACGGCATGGAGACGCGATTGGCCGAGGTGGCACTGCGCTCGTGGCCGGCCTCGAGCCAGCGCTCGGGGCGGAAGAGCGTGGCCGCGTCGAAGCATTCGTCGCGCAGGCTGTCGACGCGCAACGCGCCCCAGACCAGCGTGCGCGCCGGCACGCGCACATCGCCGACGACCGTATCGCGCAGCGCCTGCAGCACCAGGGAAGGCGCCACCGGTTTGAGCCGCATGGTCTCGTTGGCGCAAGCCTCGAGATAGGGCAGGGCGGCGAAGCGCTCCGGTGTCCAGCCTTCGCGCGGGCCGGCCACGCGGTCGATCTCGTCGCGTGCGCGGGCCAGGCAGTCGGGGTGGCGATGCAGCAGCCAGATCATCCAGGCGAGCGTGTTGGCGGTCGTGTCTTCACCCGCCAGCAGCATCGTCATCACGTTGCCCGAGACCTCGGCGTCGGTGATGCCGGAGCCCTCGTCGTCGGCCGCCACGAGCATCGCCTCGAGCAGGTCGGCAGGCGATTCACGACGCTCGGGCTCGGCCGCCAGGCGTGCGCGCGCCGCGGCGATGAAGCCGGTGATCGCCCGGTTGACCACGGCCACGCTGCGGTCGAGCTCGCGATCGGCGCGCGTCTTCCACCAGTGCCACGTGGGCAGCGGCGCCAGCATGCGTCGGAACATGGCGGGAAAAATCTTGTCGAGGTGGTCCTGGATCACGTCGTGATCCGACTCGAGCGTGTTGATGTCGGCACCGAACGCGAGGCCGGAGATGGCGTCGACGGTGAAGCGCATCAGGTCGGCCTGCAGGTCGATCGCGCGGCTTTCGGATGCCGCTTGACGCCAGCGGCCATCGAGCCGGCTGCTCACCTTGACCAGTGCCGGAAAGTAGGCGCGCAGATGGCGCGGGTCGAAGCCGGCCATCACCATGCGGCGTTGGCGCTGCCACGCTTCGCCTTCCGCACCGAACACGCCGCCGGCCAGGCCCATGTCGCGGCTCACCACCTCGAGCTTGGGCGTGCGCCGCCAGCCGGCCGGTCGGTCGCGCAGCACCGCGCCCATGGCCGCGTGGTCGGTCACCACGAGCAGCCGCACCTTGCCGAGCGCGAACGTGAACATCGGCCCGAACTGCCTGGCCCACGCCTCGACCTGCGCATGCATCCGGGGAGCGTCAACCTGCAGCAGGTTGCCGACCAGCGGCAGACCGCGCGGCCGCGGCAGATCGGCGAGTTCGCGCAGCACTGGCGGCGCAGCCGCCGTTTCCGCAGTCGCGACGCTGTTGTCCATGTGCCCTACGCCGCGCTCCGGGCTTTGCCGCCGGAGACCTTGTGGCGCATCAGCCGACCCTTCTCACGCTCCCAGTCGCGCTTTTTCTCGGTGTCGCGCTTGTCGTGCTCTGCCTTGCCTTTGGCCAGCGCGATCTCGGCCTTCACCAAACCGCCCTTGAAGTGCAGGTCGAGCGGCACCAGCGTGAAGCCCTTCTGCTCCACCTTGCCGACCAGGCGCTTGATCTCCTCCTTGTGCATGAGGAGCTTCTTGGTGCGGTCGGCCTCCGGCTGGATGTGCGTGGAGGCGCTGCGCAGCGCGTTGATGCGGCAGCCGATCAGATAAAGCTCTCCGTCGCGGATCACGACATAGCCATCGGTCAGCTGCACCTGGCCAGCACGGATGGCCTTGATCTCCCAGCCCTCCAGCACCATGCCGGCCTCGTGCCGCTCTTCGAGGTGGTACTCGAAGCGGGCGCGGCGGTTCTCGGCAATCGGCATCGGGGCGGGGTTCGTCGGGGGTTGCGGATCACCGCGAAAGCGGCTCCTACAATTTCGTGATTGTATGAAGCACGTCAAGAAGTCGGTTCTGCTCTGGTATGCGCCGCACGAGATCTACGCGCTGGTCACCGACGTGGCCTCGTATCCGCAGTTCCTGCCATGGTGCGAGCGGGCCGAGGTCCTGAGCCGTGACGAGCAGGGCCTGACGGCGAAGCTGTACCTCGCGTACGGCGGCCTGCGCCACGCCTTCACCACGCGCAACGTCAACGAGCTCGATCGCTCGGTGCACATCGGCCTCGTCGACGGCCCGTTCTCCGTGCTCGACGGCCTGTGGCAGTTCACGCCATTGCAGCTGCCCGACGGCTCTGCTGCAGGCGGCGCGCCGGCCGCCGCCTGCAAGATCGAATTCGAGCTGCGCTACGGCTTTGCCAACGGTGTGCTCGAGGCCGCCATCAGCCCGGTCTTCGACCGCATCGCCGACACGCTCGTCGATTCCTTCGTGCGCCGTGCCGAGCAGGTGCATGGGCAGCGGTGACGCCGCTGCGGCGGCTTCGATGCGGGTGAGCGTGGCCTGCAGCGAGCAGCCCGGTGCGGCGTTCGAGGTGAGCGTCGACCTGGCCCGCGGCGCGACGGTGCTGGACGCCATTCGCGGCAGCGGTGTGCTGGGCCGCTTCGCAGCGATCGACGTGTCGCGTTGCGAGATTGGCATCTGGGGTCGCGCGACCCAACTCGATGCGCAGCTGACCGATGGCGATCGGGTCGAGCTCTACCGCCCGCTGGCCATGGATCCGAAGGAAGCGCGGCGGCGGCGCGCCACGCGGCGGCCGGCGCTGCACCGCTGAAGGCAGGAGGCGCCGGCTACTTGCAGTCGGCGGCGATCGTGTCGCGCATGCGCTTGGTCTCGTCGGCGCGCTGCTTGTCGTCGAGCACTTCACGCTCGCCCTTGTCGTTCGCGCGCGCCAGACGCATGCCGCTGTCGAGCGTCGCGAGCTGGCCCTTGGCGCGGTTGCAGTTGTCTGCGCGGGCCGCCGCGATGCGTGCCTGCTCGGCTTTGACCTTGGTCGCCTGCTCGGCCTCGGCGACCTTGCGCCTGGCTTCGAGGTCGGAGTCGGTGGTGCGAGGAGCCAGCGCGCCCGAGGCCGTTCCGGATGCGGCGACCGGCGCCGAAGCCGGAGCGGTGCTCACCACGGAGACGTTGCCGTTGCGCGCCTTCGATGCACCGGGCCGGGCCAGGATGTCCTGCTCGGGCGTGTTGATCGGCGGGGGCAGATCGCTGTATTGCGTGTGGCCGGTCTTGTCTTTCCACTTCCACTGCGCTTCGGCCGGCATGGAAAGCAACGCGGCGGCGGCGAGGGCGGCCAGGGCAACAGCAGTTCGAAGCATGGTCGGGGGCAGGCGAAGGAAGCGGTGAGCGAGTTTATGGGCACCGGGAACGTTGCTTGCCCAAGCTGCCGCCCGCAAACCGGTACTTCTTCGCCCTCCCTATAATTTGGTTTTGTCTGGAGCCTTGCAATGCGTCTTCTGGGCAAAGCGCTGACCTTCGACGATGTCTTGCTCGTCCCGGCGTTCTCGAGCGTCCTTCCCCGCGACACCAGCCTCGCGACCTCCCTCTCCCGCAACATCCGCCTGAACCTGCCGCTCGTTTCGGCAGCGATGGACACCGTGACCGAAGCCCGCCTGGCCATTGCGCTGGCGCAGGAAGGCGGCATCGGCATCGTCCACAAGAACCTCACGGCGAAGCAGCAGGCGGCTGAAGTGGCCAAGGTGAAACGCTACGAGTCGGGCGTGTTGCGCGATCCGATCACCGTGCCGCCCGAGATGCCGGTGCGCGACGTGATCGAGCTCTCGAAGGCGCGCGGCATCTCGGGCTTTCCGGTGCTGCAGGGCAAGACGGTGGTGGGCATCGTCACCAACCGCGACCTGCGCTTCGAGACCAGGCTCGATGCCCCCGTCAAGGACATCATGACACCGCGCGAGCGACTCGTGACGGTCAAGGAAGGCGCCACCCTCGCCGAGGGCAAGGCGCTGATGCACCGCATGAAGCTCGAGCGCGTGCTCGTCGTCAACGACGCGTTCGAGCTGCGCGGCCTGATGACGGTGAAGGACATCACCAAGCAGACGAGCTTTCCGAACGCTGCACGAGACGCGCACGGCAAGCTGCGCGTCGGCGCGGCGATCGGCGTGGGCGATGGCACCGAAGAGCGCGCCGAGATGCTCGTCGCGGCGGGCTGCGATGCGATCGTCGTCGACACCGCGCACGGGCACAGCCAAGGCGTTGTCGAGCGGGTGCGGTGGGTCAAGCGCAACTTCCCGAACGTCGACGTCATCGGCGGCAACATCGCCACCGGCGCCGGGGCTCTCGCTTTGGTGGAAGCCGGCGCCGACGCGGTCAAGATCGGCATCGGTCCGGGTTCGATCTGCACCACGCGCATCGTCACCGGCGTCGGCGTGCCGCAGATCATGGCGATCGACGCGGTCGCGCGCGCAATCGCCGGCAGCGGCGTGCCGCTCATCGCCGACGGCGGCGTGCGCTTCTCGGGTGACCTCGCCAAGGCGATCGCCGCGGGCGCCGACACGGTGATGATGGGCGGCGCGTTCGCAGGCACCGAAGAAGCCCCGGGCGAAGTCATCCTGTATCAGGGACGCACCTACAAGAGCTACCGTGGCATGGGCTCGATCGGCGCCATGCAGCAGGGTTCGGCCGACCGCTATTTCCAGGAAGGCGAAGCGAGCGCAGCCGGCACGGTCGGCAGTGCCAAGCTCGTGCCCGAAGGCATCGAGGGGCAGGTGCCGTACAAGGGCTCGGTGGTCGGCATCATCTTCCAGATGGGTGGCGGTCTGCGCGCCGCGATGCACTACTGCGGCTGCGCCAGCATCGAGGACATGAAGGCCAAGGCGGAGTTCGTGGAGATCACTTCGTCGGGCATGCGCGAGAGCCACGTGCACGACGTGCAGATCACGAAGGAAGCGCCAAACTATCGGTCGGAGTGACGCTAGAATCTGGCCAGAACTTCATTCTTCTGGACAGACATGCGCACAGCGGGCATCTTCGAAGCGAAGCAGAATTTCTCGCAGCTGATCGACGCGGTCGAAGCCGGCGAGGAGGTGCGCATCACCCGCCATGGCAAGGAGGTCGCGCGGATGTTGCCGGTCAAGCGCGTCGTCATCACCGACGAGCAGATCGAGCGCGAATTGCACGCCATCCACGAGTTGCACTCGCGCGTCAAGCCGGGCCCCGGCTGGCGTGAGCTTCGCGACGAAGGCCGGGAGTGAGCGCGAAGGCGCTCGTTCTCGACGCATCGGTCACGGCGGCCTGGCTGCTTCCCGATGAGGCGTCGGCCGAGTCCAGGCGCGTCTATGCCTTGCTTCGAAAAGGCGCCGTCGACCTGCATGCGCCCGACCTTTGGCTCTGGGAGTGCGGCAACGTGATCGCCAACGCGGTCAAGCGCAAGCGTCTTTCCGCGCCTGACGCGCTCTTGACGTGGAGCGTGCTCGATGCCGTGAGGACACGCGTCGCCTTGACGGCGATGCAGGCCGCGCAGGTGCGCGCCGCGCTCGTGATCGCGGTCGACCACTCGCTCTCGATCTACGACGCGGCCTATCTCTGGCTCGCGCTCTCCACGCGGCTGCCGCTGCTCTCGCACGATCGGCTTCTCTCTGCCGCGGCGGCACGGCTTTCCATCGCCGTGGTGCGGCTCGAAGAGGTTGCAGCGTGAGCCCTTCCACCCCCGCCGCGCGTCAGGCTGCCATGCCCTTCATCATGATCACGGTGCTGATCGACATGATGTCGATCGGCCTGATCGTGCCGGTGCTGCCGGCGCTCGTCGGTACCTTCTCCGCTTCGCAGACGGAACAGACCTGGCACTACGGCGCAGTGACGTTCGCGTTCAGCCTCGCCAATTTCTTTTCGTCGCCCATCCTCGGGGCTCTCTCCGACAAGTACGGTCGCCGGCCAGTCCTGCTCGTCGGCTTCTGCGCACTCTCGTTGAGCTTCTTCGTGACAGCGATGGCCACTGCGCTGTGGATGCTCATCGCCGTGCGGCTGTTCAGCGGCGCCATGCAGTCGAACGCCGCGGTGGCGAACGCCTACGTGGCCGACATCACCGCGCCGGCCGACCGTGCCAAGCGCTTCGGCATGCTCGGTGCGATGTTCGGCCTTGGTTTCATCCTCGGCCCGGTGATGGGCGGGCTGCTCGGCTCGATCGATCTGCACTATCCGTTCTACGCCGCAGGTGCGCTCGCGCTGTTGAATCTCCTGTACGGATACTTCGTTCTCCCCGAGTCGCTGCCGCCCGAGAAGCGTCGCGCCGTCGAATGGAAGTCGCTGAATCCGGTCTCGTCGCTCACGGCGCTGAGCCGGCTCGGCGGCGTCGGCTTGCTGGTGGCGGTGGTGGCCTGCACCGCGCTCGCGCAGTTCATGCTCTACACGAGCTGGGTGCTCTACACGACCTTCAAGTTCGGCTGGGGCCCGCTGCAGAACGGCTGGTCGCTGTTCGCCGTGGGCATCATGTCGGCACTGGTGCAGGGCGTGCTGCTCGGCAAGCTGCTGAAGCGCTTCTCGCCGAAGCGGCTTGCCGTCGCGGGGCTCGTTTCGTCGACGCTGGCCTACTTCGCCTGGGGTGCGGTTACGTCGGGCTGGATGATGTTCGCGGTGGTGTTCTGCAACGTCCTCGGCTACACCGTGGCGGCCTCGATCCAGAGCATCATCTCCAGCGCTGCCGACGCGAACACGCAGGGTCGCACGCTGGGCGCCGTGAGCGGCCTGCAAAGCCTGATGGCGGTGGTGGCGCCGGTGTTGAGCGTGCCGCTGCTCGGCGCCGTCTCGCACTACCCGCGCGGCGACTGGCGCATCGGCGCGCCGTTCTACTTCTGCGGCGTGTTGCAACTCGCTGCGCTCGGCTTGGCGTGGTGGCACTTTTCGCGCGAGCGGCTGGCCACGCGCGCCGCCGCCGCGGCCGCCACCTCGACCACCTGACCGACAGCTTGCGCATGCACGACAAGATCCTGATTCTCGACTTCGGCTCGCAGGTCACGCAGCTCATCGCCCGGCGCGTCCGGGAGGCGCACGTGTTCTGCGAGATCCACCCGAACGACGTGAGCGACGCGTTCGTGCGCGAGTTCGCGCCGAAGGGAATCATCCTTTCCGGCAGCCACGCGTCGACCTACGAAGAGCACGAACTGCGCGCGCCGAAGGCCGTGTTCGAGCTCGGCGTGCCGGTGCTCGGCATCTGCTACGGCATGTTCACGATGGCGGTGCAGTTGGGCGGCGAAGTCGAGGCGAGCTCGCACCGCGAGTTCGGCTACGCCGAGGTGAGAGCGCGCGGCCACACGAAGCTGCTCGACGCCCTCGAGGACTTCTCGACAGACGCTGGCCACGGCATGCTCAAGGTGTGGATGAGCCACGGCGACAAGGTCACGGTGCTTCCGCCCGGCTTCTCGCTCATGGCCTCCACGCCGAGCTGCCCGATCGCCGGCATGGCCGACGAAGCACGTGGCTATTACGGCGTGCAGTTCCACCCGGAAGTCACGCATACCGTGAAGGGCCGCGAGCTGCTCGAGCGCTTCGTGCTGGGCATCTGCGCGGCCGGGCCCGACTGGGTGATGGGCAACTACATCCTCGAGGCCGTGGCACGCATCCGCGAGCAGGTGGGCGACGACGAAGTCATCCTCGGCCTTTCGGGCGGCGTCGACTCGAGCGTGGCCGCCGCGCTGATCCACCGGGCCATCGGCGACAGGCTCACCTGCGTCTTCGTCGACCACGGCCTGTTGCGCCTCGACGAAGGCCGCATGGTGATGGAGATGTTCGCCGGCCGCCTGCATGTGAAGGTGATTGCCGTCGACGCCAGCGAGCAGTTCCTCGGCCACCTCGCCGGCGTGGCCGACCCCGAAACCAAGCGCAAGATCATCGGGCGCGAGTTCGTCGAGGTGTTCACCCGCGAGGCCGCGAAGCTGAAGCAGGCCAAGTGGCTGGCCCAGGGAACGATCTACCCCGACGTGATCGAGTCGGGCGGCGCCAAGACGAAGAAGGCGACCTCGATCAAGAGCCATCACAACGTCGGCGGCCTGCCGGCCACGCTCGGGCTGAAGCTGCTCGAGCCCTTGCGCGAGCTTTTCAAGGACGAAGTGCGCGAGCTCGGCGTGGCGCTCGGCCTGCCGAACGACATGGTGTATCGCCATCCGTTTCCCGGCCCCGGCCTCGGCGTGCGCATCCTCGGCGAAGTCACGCGAGAGCATGCCGACCTGCTCCGGCGGGCCGACGCGATCTTCATCGAGGAGCTGCGCGCGACCGTCGACCCGACGAGCAAGAAGACCTGGTACGACCTCACCAGCCAGGCCTTCGTCGTGTTCCTGCCGGTGCGCAGCGTCGGCGTGATGGGCGATGGCCGGACCTACGAGCACGTGGTGGCGCTGCGCGCCGTGCAGACCAGCGACTTCATGACGGCTGACTGGGCCGAGCTGCCTTACGCACTGCTGAAAAAAGTCTCGAGTCGCATCATCAACGAGGTGCGCGGCATCAACCGTGTGACCTACGATGTCTCGTCGAAGCCGCCGGCGACGATCGAGTGGGAGTGAACGGGCGATGAGAGCGATCTTCGGTGTGCTGTCGTTGCTGATCGTGCTGGTGATCGTCGGTTCGCTGGCCAAGAAGCAACTCGGAGCGCTCGGCGCAGGCGCCTCGACTGGCTCGGCCGCGGCTTCGAGCCAGACGGTGCCGCAGCGAGCGAAGTCGATGCAGGACAAGGCGCGTGACGATACGGTGCGTGCCCTGCAGCAGGGCGCCGATCGCACCCAGCGCAGCACCGACACGCCTTGATGTCGGCCGGGCTCGACGAGGCCGCGATGCGGCAGGCGCTCGACCAGGCGCAGAACGCCTGGCTCGTCGGCGAGGTTCCGGTGGGCGCCGTGATCGTGCGAGACGTGCCGGGCGGTCGCCAGGTGGTGGCCACGGGCTACAACCGGCCCATCACCGACCACGATCCGACCGCGCATGCCGAGATCGTCGCGCTGCGTCACGCGGCGCACCTGCTCGGCAACTATCGCCTTCCCGAATGCGAGATCTACGTGACGCTCGAGCCGTGCGCGATGTGCGCGATGGCGTTGCTGCACGCCCGCGTCAAGCGCGTCGTTTACGGCGCGAGCGATCCGAAAGCCGGCGCCGCCGGCTCCGTCATCGATGTCTTTGGCAACGCGGCGCTGAACCACCACACGTCGGTGCTCGGCGGAGTGCTCGGAGAAGAGAGCGGCACGGTGCTGCGCTCGTTCTTCGCCGAACGGCGTGAGCAGTATCGACAGCGCCGCAGTGCAGGCCGGCCGGTGAGCAACCATCCGATCCCGGCCGGCGACGCGATCGAGCTCGATTTCGGAGACACCCGATGAGCGTCGCCCGAGCCCACGTTCATGTTCATCAAGAAGATGAAGCAAACGCATCCGCGGCGAGTTTGCTGCAGATCTTCTCGCCGGCGGGCGTGGTGCGATCGGCCGCGTCGCTGAGGCTCGCGGCGAAACGTTTAGAACACCTCGGCTTTGCCGTCGAGATCGATGCATCCGCATTGGCTCGCCATCAGCGCTTCGCCGGCGACGACGAGACCCGGCTGGCCGCGATCCACCGCGTGGCTGCAGCTCGCCCGAGCATCGCGATGCTCACACGCGGCGGTTACGGGCTCACGCGGCTGCTCGACCGAATCGACTGGAAAGCCGTAGCGAAAAGTGTCGAAGCCGGTACGCGCTGGGTCGGCCAGAGCGACTTCACCTCGCTGCAGCTCGGCCTGCTGGCGCACCGCGGCGGGATCACCTGGGCCGGCCCGCTCGCCTGCGACGACTTTGGTCGCAGCGAGGCCGACGGCGGCCTCGACGAGGTGACTGCGGCCTGCTTCGCCGAAGCGATGTCGGGCGAGCTCGAGGCGGTCGGCTTTCGCACCGAGCCCGGCTTCGACGGGCTGGGCGTGCGCGGCACGCTCTGGGGCGGCAACCTGTGCGTATTCAACTCGATGCTCGGGACGCCGCATTTCCCGAACATCCGCGGCGGCGTCCTTTACTTTGAAGACGTCAACGAGCATCCGTATCGGATCGAGCGCAACTTCTTGCAGTTGCATCAGGCCGGCGTGCTCGATCGACAGAAGGCGATCGTGCTCGGTCAGTTCAGTGCGTGGCGCAAGGCGCCGCAGGACCGTGGCTACGACATGAAGACCGTGGTGGCCTTGCTGCGGTCGCTCACCCGAACGCCGATTCTCACGGGCTTGCCTTTCGGCCACGTGGCGACGAAGGTG
>Ga0209724_1001912_pt1 | contig 18379 bp, 26 predicted proteins | sample grotaG_FD_184143 | JGI IMG/M metagenome (GOLD analysis project Ga0209724, IMG submission 184143) | Glacier valley bacterial and archeal communities from Borup Fiord, Nunavut, Canada, to study Microbial Dark Matter (Phase II) -... | ecosystem: Environmental > Aquatic > Freshwater > Ice > Glacier ...
ATTCCGACATATAAAGAACTTTTTGTAATATCTAAAAGCTTTTTAACCCTTTCATTTACTTCTCCAACCTGATATGTATATGCACTATCTGAATGGAAATTGTTTAAAAATACACCGCAATCAATTGAAACAATATCACCGTCCTTTAAGACATTTTGGGAAGGTAATCCATGAACTACCTGTTCATTTAAAGAAATACATAAAGAACCTGCAAAGCCATTATAGCCCTTAAATGATGGAATTCCATTATTATCTCTAATATATTCATCCGCTACTTTATCTAATTTTAAGGTACTTATTCCTGGTTCTATTAACTTTGCAACTTCTGCATGTGCCTTACCTAAAACAAACCCACTTAACCTAATAAGTTCAATTTCTTCCGCAGTCTTATAAATTAAATCCTTTTTAGACACATTAATATCATTATGCTGCAACTACATCTCCTGAAATATCAGACCTTCCTCTAACCTTTCCAGTTTGCATCAAACCTTCATATTTTCGCATCAATAAATAACTTTCAACCTGTTGTAAAGTATCAAGAACTACACCTACCATAATCAACAATGATGTTCCTCCAAAAAATTGAGCTAATTCTCGTCCTACTCCAAACCTACTTGCAATCGAAGGCAATATCGCTATTAAAACCAGAAACAAAGCCCCAGGTAAAGTTATTTTGGACAAAACCGAGTCAATATATTCTGTAGTTAAATCACCAGGTTTAACGCCAGGAATAAAACTATTATTCTGCTTCATATTATCTGAAATTCCTTTCGGATCAATAGCTATCGCAGTATAGAAAAATGTTAATACTATTATTAAGACACCAAAGAGTGTACTGTACTGCCATGAGGTATAATCAGCAAACACCGCATTAATATTAGCAGCAAATTCACTTTTATCAGTAAAAGGACTAGCAGCTAAACTTGGTAAAAACATTAAAGTCTGAGCAAATATAATTGGCATTACACCTGAAGTATTTAACTTTATTGGAATGTATTGCCTCTGCCCACCATAAACTTTATTACCAATAACTTGTCTTGCATATTGAACTGGTATTCTCCTAACTGCTTGAGTTAAAAGGACAACACCCATAATAATAAAATATAAAACTGCTAATTCAACAATAAATAATAAAAATTTTGGACCACTTTTTGCACTACCTTCAATAAAGAGAGCAGGAATCAATCGCGACACAATTCCAATCATAATCAGCATAGAAATACCATTTCCAATACCTTTATCTGTAATCTTCTCTCCAAGCCACATACAGAATAAAGTTCCAGCCACTAAAATAATTATAGCAGATATTCTAAAAAAAGCTGGATTAATTATAATAGCTTCAGCTGGTATAGTAGTAGTCAAATAAGCAATTGATTGCACAAAAGTGACTAAAACAGTTAATATTCGAGTATATTGATTCAATTTCTTTCTTCCTGACTCACCTTCTTTTTGTAATTTTTGGAAAGGAGGTAAAGCAAACGTTAATAATTGAATTACAATGGAAGCCGAAATATAGGGCATTATACCAAGTGCAAAAATAGATGCATTACTAAAGGCTCCACCTAAAAATGTATCTAAAATACCTAATACTCCAGTTGCTTTACCTGTTAATCTCGCAGGATCAATACCTGGCAAAACAACAAAAGAACCTAAGCGAAAAACAAGTAATAACAACAAAGTAGTTACAATTCTTGATCGTAACTCTTCGATGGAAAAAATATTTTTTATTGTTGTTATTAATCTTTTCATTTACTAAACAGAATATCTAAACAGAATATATTAAATTATATCTTTTCAGCAGGCTTATGCTCTATTAAAGTTGCTTTACCACCAGCTTTCTCAATTGCAACTATTGCAGATGCAGAAAAGGCATTGGCAACAATTTCAACTTTTGATAAGAAATCACCTCTTCCTAATATTTTTATTAAATCATTTTTTGCTACCAATCCATGACTTCTTAAAAATTCCGGATCGATAATAGCTACCTTATGCTCACTTAGAACTTCCGTAATAGTATCTAAATTAATAGCTTTATATTCAATTCTATTAATATTTTTAAAACCAAATTTAGGAAGTCGCCTTTGCAAAGGCATTTGACCTCCTTCAAAACTTCTCTTGGCACTATAGCCAGACCTAGATCCCGCACCTTTGTGACCACGCGTAGACGTACCACCTTTGCCAGAACCAGTTCCTCGACCGATACGTTTTTTATCCTTTATAGAACCTTTGGCAGGCTTTAATGAATGCAATTCCATTATACAATATCGTTTACAACAACCAAATGATGAACTTTCTTAACCATACCTTCAATCTGTGGAGTATATTCTACCTCAACAGTTCTATTAATTTTACCTAAACCTAAAGCTTGAATTGTAAGCTTTTGATTTTTAGGTCTATCAATTGTACTTCTTACTTGAGTAATTTTTACCATCGCCATATTTTTAACCATTAAATACATTAAGTAAAGAAATTCCTCTCTGATGGGCAATAACATGCGGTGCACGCATTTTTGAAAGAGCATCAAAAGTTGCTTTAACGACATTATGTGGATTGGAAGAACCCTTTGATTTAGCTAAAACGTCTTTTATACCAGCACTTTCCAAAACTGCTCTCATGGCACCTCCAGCTATAACGCCAGTTCCTGCTGATGCAGGCTTTAATAAAACAAATCCACCACTATACTTTCCTAGCATTTCATGGGGAACTGTATGTTTTAATAAAGGCACTTTAATTAAATTCTTTTTGGCATCTTCTATTCCTTTAGTTATAGCATCAGTTACTTCATTGGCTTTTCCTAATCCGTATCCCACAGTTCCATCACCATCACCAACAACAACTATCGCTGAAAAACTAAACCTTCTACCTCCCTTCACAACTTTTGCAACCCTTTGTATAGAAACAACTTTTTCCTTTAACTCCAGCTCACTTGCACGTAAAACTTTAACGCTATTATCAAACATATCTTTAGAATTTTAGACCTCCATTACGTGCACCTTCTGCTAAGGCTTTAATATTACCATGATATAAATATCCACCTCTGTCAAAAACAACAGCTGAAATACCACTCGCCAATGCCTTTTCAGCTAACTTCTCACCTACATTTTTAGAAGTTTCAATATTATAACCTTTTGTACCTAACTCTTTAGAAGAATAGCTAACAAGCGTTTTTCCTAATAAATCATCAATAATCTGTGCTGAAATTCCCGTATTTGATCTAAAAACTGATAACCTAGGCCTTGAGGCACTACCTTCTATTTTAGAACGAATACTTCTTTTAATTCTTAACCTTCTGTTAAACTTTATATTAGCCATAAATATTATTTTTTAGCAGCTGTTTTACCAGCTTTTCTTCTAATAACTTCTCCAACTGTACGTATACCTTTACCTTTATATGGTTCAACTTTACGTAAAGATTTAATTTTTGCAGCTACTTGTCCTATTAATTCTTTATCAATACCTTCTAAAAGAACTTTAGGATTTTGTCCTTTTTCAGTTAGAGTAGCTACTTTAATTTCATCAGGCACAACCATAAAAATAGCGTGAGAAAACCCAAGGCTCAATTCTAATATTCCATTATTGATTGCTGCCTTATAACCAACGCCAACAATTTCTAAATTAATTTTATAACCCTCGCTAACACCCAAAACCATGTTATTAAGTAAAGAACGATATAAACCATGTAACGCTTTATGGCGTTTTTGTTCAGTAGGTCTTTCAAGTGATAATTCTGTACCCTCTAAACTTACTTTTATATCAGGATTTACCCAACGCGTTAAAGATCCCTTGGGTCCTTTAACAGTTATAATATTATCTTTACCTATCGCTACACTAACATTTGCAGGAAGAGTAATCGGCTTTTTACCAATTCTTGACATCTTATTAATTATATATTAATATACGTAACATAACACTTCACCACCGATATGTTGCTGGCGAGCTTCTTTATCAGACATTACACCCTTTGATGTAGATAATATCGCTATTCCTAAACCACTTAAAACACGAGGTAATCTTTCTGCACCAGCATATTTCCGCAAACCAGGTTTACTAATCCTTTCCAAACCCATGATAGCAGGTTGTTTAGTATTAGGATCATATTTTAACGCGATTTTAATAACTCCTTGAACAGCATTATCCTCAAATTTATAATTTTGAACATAACCCTTTTCATACAACACTTTCGTTAATTCCTTTTTAATACTTGAAGAAGGTATTTCTACAACTCTGTGGCGTGCCATTAAAGCATTTCTTAACCTTGTCAAATAATCCGCAATTGGATCTGTCATAATATTTTTTTTTAACACTAAGCCCACTTTTTAAATGGGCTTGCAAAATTAGTAAATAGAATGATTAAAAAAAACTTTTAATAAATAAATTAAAAAAAAGTTAGTAATCGTCCTTTATATAATACACTTAGTTACCAACTAGCTTTTGTTACTCCAGGTATTTTACCCTCTGAGGCCATATCTCTAAAAACAACACGGCAGATTCCAAATTTTCTAATATATCCTCGAGGACGACCAGATAATTTACATCTATTATGCAATCTTACAGGTGAAGCATTTCTAGGTAATTTATCTAAACCTTCATAATCTCCCGCTGCTTTAAGTGCGGCTCTTTTAACTGCATATTTAGCAACTGTTTTTTCTCTCTTTCTTTCTCTAGCTTTAACTGATTCTTTAGCCATATAAGTAAATTATTTTTTTTGATTAGCAAATGGCATTCCTAATGAAGATAATAAAGATAAACTCTCTTCATCTGTATCTGCAGTTGTCACAAATGTTATATCCATTCCAGATATTTTTGAAACTTTATCTATAGAAATTTCAGGAAAAATTATTTGTTCTTTAACTCCTAAGGTATAATTCCCTCTACCATCAAAGCCTTTTTCATTTATTCCTTTAAAATCTCTTACGCGGGGTAAGGCTACAGTCATTAAACGATCTAAGAACTCATACATTTTGTCACCTCTTAAAGTAACTTTTGCACCAATCGGTAGATTTTCCCTTAACTTAAAATTTGAGATTGCTTTTTTAGAAATAGTAGCTATTGCTTTTTGACCAGTTATTGTTGTCAATTCTTCGACTCCAATGTCAACAAGTTTTTTGTCTGAAACTGCAGCACCAATACCTTTATTGATGACAATTTTTACAAGTTTGGGCACTTGCATAATAGACTTGTACTCAAATTTTTCTTTAAGTACAGGCACTATTTCTTCTATATATTTTTTCTTGATTCTAGTATTACTCATTAGTGTAATTTTAAGTATGATTTTTTTAGAATTCTAAAAAACTGCCATACAAATTGTTAATTTATTTAATAAAAAGACCTGTCTTTTTCGAGAATCTTTCTAATTTGCCATCCTTATTTAATTTCCTTCCAACTTTAGTAACTTCACCATTTGCAGGATCAACTAAAGCCAGATTGCTAATATGAATAGGCATTTCTTTAGGAATAATTCCACCCTCTGGATTAGATGCTGATGGTTTTGTATGTCTTTTTACAAAATTTACACCTTCAACTAAAGCCTTATTTTTTGTGGTAATAATTTTAACAATTTTACCAGACTTACCTTTATCATCACCAGAGATTACTTTAACTACATCTCCAGCTTTGATATGTCTTTTTGATACTTTTATAATCTTATCCATTTCCTTATAATACTTCAGGTGCTAATGAAATAATTTTCATGAATTGCTTTTCACGTAATTCACGTGCCACTGGTCCGAAAATACGAGTACCACGAGGCTCATCATTATTATTTAATAAAACAGCTGCATTATCTTCAAAACGAATATAAGAGCCATCTTTACGTCTAACTTCTTTAGTAGTTCTTACTACAACTGCTTTTGAAACAGTACCTTTTTTCAAACTACTTGATGAAAGGGCTGATTTAACAGTCACTACAATTTTATCACCGATTGAAGCGTATTTCTTACGAGTTCCACCCAATACACGAATAACTAAAACTTCTTTTGCACCGCTATTATCGGCAACTATTAACCTTGATTCTTGTTGCAGCATGATTATTTAGCTTTTTCAATAATTTCTACTAATCTCCATCTTTTGTTTTTACTCAATGGACGTGTTTCCATGATTTTAACAATATCTCCAATCCCACAGTCATTATTTTCATCATGAGCTGTAAGTTTGGTTGTCTTCATCATAAATTTACCATACATAGGATGCTTAACTTTTCGTTCGATTGCTACTGTAATCGACTTTTGCATCTTATTACTAAGTACTTTACCAACCCTTTCCTTTCTGGTATTTCTTTCTAATTCTTTAACTTCTTCCATAAAAATATTATTTTGCAAGTTCTTTAAGTCGAATAGCTGTATGTAAACGAGCAATAAATTTACGGCCCTCCCTAATACGCATAGGATTTTCAATTGAAGATAAAGCATGAGCAAACTTCAACTTTGATAAAGCTTCCTGCTCTGATAATAATCTGCTTTTTAGTTCTTCTAAACCAAAAGATTGTATTTCTGAATTTTTCATCTCACTAATAAAAATCTGATATTATTGACTAACGTAATCTCTACGAACGATAAATTTCGTTTTAACTGGTAGCTTTTGAGCTGCCAAACGAAGCGCATCTTGTGCAGTTTCTAAACTTATTCCTTCTGCTTCAAATAGTATTGTTCCTGGTTTAATAACAGCTACCCAATATTCAGGTGCACCTTTACCTTTACCCATACGAACCTCTGCAGGTTTTTTTGTAATAGGTTTGTCAGGAAAAATTCTGATCCAAACTTGGCCTTCACGTTTCATTGCACGAGTTACAGATATACGAGCTGCTTCAATTTGACGAGAAGTAATCCAACCTGGTTCTAATGACTTAATTGCAAATGACCCAAAGTTTATTTCATTCCCTCTTGTAGCAAGACCTTTTACACGGCCTTTCTGCATTTTCCTAAATTTTGTCTTTTTTGGCTGTAACATTACTATATATGTTAATTTTTACAAGCAGTCAGTGAATAATAATTAACGTCTTTTCTTATTTCTATCGTTTGCACCGCTGTTATTTCCTCCACCGCCTCCTCCTCTATTGTCATCTCTTTTTTTTCTATCATTCCTTCCACCTCTATCTTCCCTTTCACCACCTCTTTCACGTCTTTCAGAACTTACTCCTGTTGCACTATTAGTTGCTGTATTTGCAGCTGCAGGAGATAAATCAGGTTTTCCAAAAATTTCACCTTTAAATATCCAAACTTTGATACCTATTTTTCCATAAACTGTTAAGGCTTCTGAAATAGCATAGTTAATATCTGCTCTAATAGTGTGAAGTGGTACTCTTCCTTCCTTATATTGTTCAGATCTTGCCATTTCAGCACCACCTAAACGGCCTGAAACTTTAATTTTTATACCTTGGGCACCCACTCTCATCGCAGAGCTAATGGCTTGCTTCATTGCACGTCTGTAAGAAATCCTTGCTTCTAATTGTTGAGCTATTGACTCTCCAACTAATTTAGCATCTATTTCCGGACGTTTAATTTCAAATATATTAATTTGAACGTCTTTTGTAGTAAGCTTTTTAATTTCTTCTTTTATTCTTTCTACTTCTGCACCATTTTTACCAATAACAACACCTGGACGGGCAGTATTGATAGTAAGAGTTATTCTTTTTAAAGTACGTTCAATAACTACTTTAGAAATTCCACCTTTAGGAATACGAGCAGCTACATATTTACGAATACGTTCATCTTCTACAAGTTTGTCAGCAAAGTTTTTGCCACCATACCAATTAGAATCCCATCCCTTAACTATACCAAGTCTAAGACCATTTGGATTAACTTTTTGTCCCATAAGTTTTTCGCCTCTTTTTTATAGTATTTACTTAGAATCAACAATCATTGTAATATGGTTAGAACGCTTGCGAATTCTATGACCTCTTCCTTGAGGGGCAGGTCTCAATCTTTTTACCATTGCACCACCATCAATAAATACAGTTTTAACAACTAAACCTGCATCTTCAATTTTTTCGCTACTGTTTTTTTCTTGCCAGTTAGCCAAAGCTGATAAAAGAACCTTTTCTAAAATAGCTCCTCCAACTTTAGTTTCAAAGCGAAGAATATTAAGTGCTTTACTAACCTCTTTACCTCTAATAGAATCAGCTACAAGCCTCATTTTTTGAGGAGAAGTAGGTACATTCTTTAATTTAGCAACTGCTTCCATAATATTATATTTCTATATCATTAAACATTAACGATATGTTATCTTTTACCCTTATCTTTTTTTGCAGAGTGACCTCTAAATGTACGTGTTGGAGAAAATTCACCTAATTTATGACCTACCATATTTTCAGTTACATAAACTGGCATAAATTTATTACCGTTATGAACTGCTAAAGTATGCCCTACAAAATCAGGAGAGATCATTGTCCTTCTGGACCAGGTTTTAATAACCGATTTCTTTCCAGACTCATTCATTGTCAAGACTTTCTTCTCCAAGCGAAAGTCAATATAAGGTCCTTTTTTGAGTGAACGTGCCATTATTTTTTCTTTCTGCTAATTATATATTTCGACGATTGTTTCTTCTTGTTACGCGTTTTCTTGCCTTTTGACAATAAACCATTACGAGAACGAGGATGACCTCCTGAAGCTCTACCTTCACCACCACCCATTGGATGATCAACTGGATTCATCGCTACACCACGAGTTCTTGGCCTGATACCTTTCCAACGACTTCTACCTGCTTTACCAACATTGGTATTCATGTGATCAGCATTAGAAACCGAACCTACAGTTGCAATACAAGCTGAAAGAACCATTCTCATTTCACCTGAAGGCATTTTCAAAGTTGAATACTTTCCTTCACGTGCTAATAATTGAGCATATGTTCCAGCACTTCTTGCTAGTGCACCACCTTTACCAGGATGTAATTCAATATTATGAACAATAGTACCAATTGGCATAGAACCTAAAGGAAGGGCATTGCCTACTTCTGGTGGAACTTCTTTACCTGCAATTACAACTTGGCCAACTATAAGACCAGTTGGAGCAATAATATAACGCTTCTCGCCATCTGAATAAGTTATCAGAGCGATACGCGCGGTACGATTAGGATCGTATTCAATGGTATCAACTGTCGCACTTATATCAAACTTATCCCTTTTAAAATCAATTAAACGGTAACGCCTTTTGTGTCCTCCGCCCATATAACGCATGGTCATTTTACCATCGCTATTTCTACCCCCTGATTTTTTTATCGAGGTAGTAAGGGGCTTATAAGGCTCGTTTGTTGTGATATCACTAAAAACAGGAGCTACTCTGAAACGTTGCCCTGGAGTGATAGGTCTTATTTTTTTAACTGCCATTTTAAACTCTGTTGTTTTTGCAGCGGGAAAAGCCCGCTATACCTAACTAACTACTTACTTATTCGAATTAACTGTGAAAATCTATAAATTCGCCAGCGGCTAATTTAATTAAAGCTTTTTTATAGGTTGAAGTTCTGCCTGAAAGAACCTTTGAGTGAGAATACCTTGATTTAGGTTTTCCAATAACCCTCATTGTTCTTACTTCTAAAACAACAACACCATATGATTTTTCAACAGCTTTTTTAATTTCTATTTTATTTGCCTTCAGATCAACAATAAAACCGTATACACCTTTTTCTGTAAGAGCCGATGTTTTTTCTGTAAGAACAGGTCTTTTTAAAATACTCATTTTCCTATATTTTTAAAATAGTTCTTCTATTCTTTTTACTGAACTTTCGCTTAATAATAAAGCATCTGTATTCAATAATTCGTATGTATTCAATTGGCTTACGTTAATAACCTTTGCCTTTTGAATATTTCTTGATGATAAATATAAATTATCATCTTTTTCTGTTACAACAAATAAAGTTTTTCTTCCTGATAAAGATAAACCACTTAAAAAATTAAGATAATCTTTAGTACGAGGTTTATCGAAAGTAAAATCTTCTAAAACAGTAATTTTAGATTCGGATGCTTTATAAGATAAAGCTGATTTACGTGCTAATTCTTTTACTTTTTTATTTAATTTAAAAGAATAATCTCGAGGCCTTGGTCCGAAAACACGACCACCATGGCGATATAAAGGGTTTTTAATACTTCCTTTACGAGAACCACCAGTACCTTTTTGTTTGTGCAATTTTCTTGTAGAACCGGCTACCTCAGCTCTCTCTTTAGATTTATGTGTTCCTTGGCGTTGATTTGCCTGAAATTGTTTAACATCTAAATAAATTGCATGGTCGTTAGGTTTTATTTTAAAAACCTCATCCGTAAGGGTAATTTTCCTACCTGTATCCTTTCCGGCTTTATCTAAAATAACTAATTCCATTTTAATATTTCTCTACGATTACAAATGAGTTTCTTGCTCCAGCGATAGAACCACTAACAACAAGTAAATTTTGTTCTACATAAACCTTTAATACTTCCAGATGTTGAGTTTTTACTCTTCTTCCACCAGTACGACCTGCCATTTTCATTCCTTTGAAAACTCTAGAAGGAAAAGAACATGCTCCGATAGAACCAGGGTGACGAAGGCGATTATGCTGACCATGTGTTTGACCTCCAACTCCACTGAAACCATGTCTTTTAACAACTCCTTGAAAACCTTTCCCTTTAGAAGTGCCAACAACATTTACAAAATCTCCAACAGTTAATATATCTCCAATTACTAAATTTTGCCCTAAAGCTAAATCAGCTGAAAAATCTTTAAATTCAACCACTTTACGCTTAGGAGTAGTGGAAGCTTTTTTGAAATGACCAATTAAAGGTTTAGTAGTATTCTTTTCTTTTGCCTCACCATATCCAAGTTGAATAGCATCATAGCCATCAACATCAACTGTTTTCACTTGCGTAACAACACAAGGACCAGCTTGTACAAGCGTACATGCAATACTTTGACCTTCAGCATTAAACACTGTAGTCATTCCAATCTTTTTACCTATTATACCTGACATTTTATTGAAATATTATTAATCTTCAGTATAGCTTTATTAAAACGGATTGCAAAGATAAGGAACTATAATAAGAATGCAAATTATTTAATAAAAAAACTAAAAAATAAACACTTAAAAATATACTTGTTCTGTTGTCTTATGCAGATAAAAAAAAGACCTCGCATAAGCGACCGGTCTTTTTTCTTGATAATATTATATAAAAATCAAACTTTAATTTCTACATCTACTCCACTTGGCAATTCTAACTTCATTAATGCATCTACAGTTTTAGGGCTTGTTGAATGAATATCTATCAAGCGCTTGTAAGTGCAAAGTTGAAATTGCTCACGAGATTTTTTGTTAACGTGAGGTGAACGAAGAACTGTAAAAATTTCTTTCTCAGTTGGTAGAGGAATTGGTCCGCTTACCGCCGCTCCTGTAGATTTTACAGCTTTAACGATCTTTTCGGAAGATTTATCTACCAAATTGTGATCGAAAGACTTCAATTTAATTCTGATTTTTTGATTCATTTTATTTCAAAATAGTATTTCGTATGTAAAAAGAGTCACCATTAAATTAACCCTTACTTTTAAAATTATTTATTAGAAAGCCCTTTTACTTGAGCCACAACTAATTCAGCAAGGTTATTTGGTAAAAATTCGTAATGTGAAAAAGTTAAAGTAGCAGATGCACGACCTGAAGTGATGGTACGTAAATCAGTTACATAACCAAACAATTCTTTCAAAGGTACATCAGCCTTAATAACTTGGGCACCACCCTTTGTATCCATCCCTTTCATTACTCCACGTCTTCTATTTAAATCTCCAGTTACAGGGCCGGTAAATTCATCCGGACTTATAACTTCAACACTCATGATTGGCTCCATAATTTTCGCACCTGCATGTTTTCCAGATTCACGGAAACCATCTCTTGCTGCAATTTCAAACGATAAAGAATCTGAATCGACCTGGTGAAAAGAACCATGGAATAAACGAACTCTCATGGAATCAATTGGATAGCCAGCTAAAGGACCATTTTTCATAGATTCTTCAAAACCTTTTTGAACTGCTGGAATAAATTCACGAGGAATAACTCCACCAACAATACCGTTTACGAATTCTAAACCTGGTTTTCCATCTTCACGCGGACCAATTTCAAAAGCGATATCGGCAAATTTACCACGACCACCTGTTTGTTTCTTAAATACTTCTCTATGTTCGTAATTTTTTGTTAATGCTTCTTTATAAGCAACTTGAGGAGCACCTTGGTTGATTTCAACACCAAACTCACGCCTCATACGATCTATAATAATTTCTAAATGAAGCTCACCCATACCTTTTAATACAGTCTGTCCAGTTTCCTGATCAGTTTGAACATGTAAGGTTGGATCTTCTTCAACTAATTTAGTAATTGCATTACTTAATTTATCAACATCAGCTTGTTTTTTGGGTTCAATTGCATAACCAATTACAGGCTCTGGGAAACTCATTGACTCTAATACAATAGGGTATTTTTCATCCACTAATGTATCACCCGTTTTTATGTCTTTAAAACCAACACCTGCTGCAATATCTCCTGCCGTTACTTTGTCAATAGGATTTTGCTTGTTAGCATGCATTTGCATCAATCTTGATATCCTTTCTTTTTTGCCAGTACGCATATTTAAAACATACGAACCCGCATCTAAAAATCCGGAATACACTCTGAAGAAACATAATCTTCCAACAAAAGGATCAGTTGCTATTTTAAATGCTAATGCTGCAAAAGGCTGTTTAGCATCCGCACCTCTCGTTTCATCTTTTTCAGTATCAGGATTGTGCCCTACTACTTCTGGAAGATCAAGTGGTGAAGGTAAATATGCAATTACACCATCAAGCATAGTTTGTACGCCTTTATTTTTAAAAGCGGAACCACACATTAAAGGAATAATAGTCATATCAATCGTAGCTTTACGAATAGCTATCATTAACTCTTCTCTTGTAATAGACTCAGGATTTTCAAAAAACTTTTCTAATAAGGCATCATCATACTCAGCAACAGATTCAACTAAATGTTGTCTCCATTCGTTTGCTACTTCTACTAAATCGGCAGGTATTTCACCTAAAATATACGTTTTTCCTTTATCAGCTTCGTTCCAAATGATCGTTTTCATGATCAAAAGATCAACAACACCAGTAAAAGTATCTTCAGCACCAATCGGAACTTGTAATGGAACAGGTTTTGCGTATAATTTTTCTTTTATTTCTTTTACGACATTAAAGAAATCAGCTCCTGCACGATCCATTTTATTAACAAAACCTATGCGAGGAACACCGTATTTATTTGCTTGTCTCCAAACTGTTTCAGATTGTGGTTCAACACCCGATACTGCACAGAATAATGCAACAGCACCATCCAACACTCTTAAAGAACGCTCCACTTCAACAGTAAAATCTACGTGACCTGGAGTATCAATTAAGTTAATTTCATAAATTTCTGTTTCACCTTTGATAGGTTCACCTTGTTCTGTAGGATAACCCCACTGAGCATGAGTAGCTGCAGATGTAATAGTTATACCTCTCTCCTGCTCTTGCGCCATCCAATCCATAGTGGCTGCACCTTCATGCACTTCACCAATTTTATGAGTTTTACCTGTGTAAAACAATATACGCTCACTTGTAGTGGTTTTTCCGGCATCTATATGAGCCATGATACCGATATTGCGTAGTAATCTTAAGTCAGCCATGAGTATTATTGCAAATTTTGAAAAGGAAATGTTATTAAATTAAATTTCACTATACATATTCCTCGTCCTTAAAATTGGAAAATCAGAAAAATAATTATCTGATTTTTCAACATCAAAATATTATTAATTAATTCTAAAATGTGAGAAAGCTTTATTAGCTTCAGCCATTCTATGTGTATCATCTTTCTTTTTTACAGCAGCACCTTCGCCTTTAGCAGCAGCTACAATTTCGCCAGCTAATTTCTCAGCCATTGATTTCTCTCCACGACGTCTTGCATACATAATCATCCATTTAATACCTAAAGCCTGTTTTCTTTCTGGCCTTACTTCTGTTGGCACTTGAAATGTAGCACCACCTACTCTCCTGCTCTTTACTTCAACTGCTGGCATAATATTCGTTAATGCCTTTTTCCAAATATCAACACCACTTTCGCTCGTACGTTTTTCAACAATACCAACTGCAGTATAAAAAATATTATAAGCAATACTTTTTTTACCTGCTTGCATTAGGTTGTTGACAAACTTTGTTACCAGTACATCTTTATAAATAGGATCTGGTAATACGTATCTTTTTTTAGGCTTGGATTTTCTCATTTTATAACTAAGTTATTCTATGCTTTTTTTATTATTTTTTCTTTCCTTTTGCCGGAGCTGCTGCTGGCTGACCTGGTTTTGGTCTCTTAGCACCATATTTAGATCTACCTTGTTTACGATCTTTTACACCTGCAGTATCTAACGCACCACGAACAATGTGATAACGAACGCCTGGTAAATCTTTTACCCTTCCACCACGAATCAAAACTATTGAGTGTTCTTGCAAATTATGTCCTTCACCAGGTATATAAGCATTTACTTCTTTTCCGTTAGTTAAACGAACACGAGCCACTTTACGCATGGCCGAATTTGGTTTCTTTGGCGTAGTTGTATAAACCCTTGTACAAACTCCACGACGCTGCGGACAAGCATCTAAAGCAGGTGATTTTGATTTAAATTCCAGCTTTACTCTTCCTTTTCTTACTAATTGTTGTATAGTAGGCATTTTATAAACGTTGATCTTTTAAATGCTAATTTATTATCAGTTGAATATCAAATATTTTCGACCGGATTTTAAAAAAGACACACGATCGCCCAGAATTTGGGAACGCAAATGTAGAGGCTTTTATTTAATTATCCAACAACAGGAAAGAAATATTTGAAATATTTTATAATAGAGTTTATCATCTCCTATTTACTATTAAAATATTTAAATTGTTCAAACTATTTTAATTCTAAAAATTTGAAACCATTATCTATATATCAATATCGAAATATCAATAATTTAGGTAGTTAAAAATAAAATGACGAAATTTATATAGAATAAAAAAGAATTTAAATACTAGTCTAAAATGAAAATGATATGGAAAAAGTATTCATTCAATTAACTTTTAAACAAAAGAAATTCATTTACGAAATAGCCAGGCTTGAGTACAGAATATGGAATGCAATCACTAAATTAGAAATAGTAAACAATCTGATTGTTGAAGAAGAAGGAAATATTATTTCAATAAACGCTGCAATAAGAGCAGCAGGAAAAGGGAAAATTGCAGAAAAATTAAGTATTTGGAAAACGAAATCAGAATATAAGCTTTTTAAACTCAATCTGCGGAAAAATAAGATTGACGTTGTTAAAATAGTTTTGAATCAATCAAAACTAGAGCAAACGAAAAACGCATTAATATCTATTGAAAAATCACTTTCTAATTTTCACCAAAATCATATAAATAATAATATTGCGAAAGAAGAACCTCCGATATTAAACATGCAAACAAAACCCTTTCAACCTGATCAGGAAAAATTTGTCAATTCGATTGAAAGTAATCCAAAAGTGATTTCTAGTTTTTCAGAAAAGATTTTAAAAATAGCTTCATAAAAAATGAGGCCGCTTTATTCAAAGCAGCCTCTTAAAGAAAGGTTAGAATATAAGATTTTTATTTAATATGTGGGTCAAATATTAAAGTGAGGTAATATAAACCGCCGATCACTGGTCCACCTTCATATTGATAATACCTATTGTTAAAAATATTTGAAGCACCAAGTTTGGCAGCTACTTTTAATGATGGAATTTTGTAACTAACCTGGGCATCAAATACTTGATAAGCTGGAATTTGTCCGTCGGCTAGTGGACTTTGCCAATAAAAACTATCTTGCCAACGCCATACTATGTTAAAACCTAGATTTTTAACTACCTCACGGTTTCCAAAAGATAAATTTGTAATCCATTTTGGAGTATTAAATGCAGGTATTAATGCATCGGAAGATGAAACAGTAACCAGATTTGAATAACTGACATTGCCACTTAAAGTGAATTTTTTATAAAAATTATACGACAATCCTAAACTAGCTCCTTCATTGGTAACTATACTTGCAGAGTTTGTCCACAACCTGTAACCAGTAAAACTTTGGTATTTAGCAATTTTAGAAACATAATAAACAGTGCTATCATTTTGTCCAATTACTCCTCTATTAGGCTTTGATACGTCTAGCTGCCCTATGAAATTTTTATAGGTGTTAAAATAAAAATCTGCATCTATAAATAATTTATCATTGAATACCACACTTTTATAACCGATTTCAAAAGAATTTATATGTTCGGGTTGGATGTATGTATAATTACTTTTAACCAATAAGCCTTTATTTTTCTCAATAGCAGCCTCGTTGGTAAGTTTATTATTGTTATGATCGTTATTAACTGCTGCATTAAAAGCATCTTGCGAAATTTTTGTGTAAGAATTTTCAAATGCCTGGAAGTTGGAAGATAAAATAGGAAAACCTCCCAACCTACGCACACCACCGTTATCAACAAAAGAAAAACCTTCAAATAAAGTAGGGAACCTGTACCCATTTTGATAAGAAACTCTAAAATTATGCTTTTCTGCTAATGTGTAAACTGCTGCAATGCGAGGATTAATTTTTACATCGTAATATTTTATTTTATCCAACCTGACCGAGCTTGTAATTTTTAATTTATCATTAAATAATTTTTTACTCAACTGAATAAATCCTCCCCCTGATGTATAAAACAATTTATCATTTACTTTACTTGGATCAGTAATTCCAAAAGGATTAACAAAACTATTTCCATCCGGTGTAATAGAATATTTTCTAAAATTTCCTCCTACTAAAAAATCTATAACTTTTATAAATTTAGTAAAGTCATATTGACCTTCAATATGATAAAATTGTGATTTTAATTGTAAAGCTGCTCCTCTGTCCCAATTATTAATGCCAATTAATGAACTCCTTACACTATCAAATTTAGCCGTACCTGGTTGTAGCCGATGATTATCTGCTGCATTACGAGCAGCCTGATGTGCTTGTGCATCATTAGGGTTTAAAGTAAATGCTGTATTATAAGCTTTTGTATAGTCACTATACCAATTTGCATCCGATTTTGATGCTCTATCTAAATTTTCTCCCAAAGGACGTACATTGTACGAATTGCCTGTACCTTCTTGAGTTAAATATCCTCTTATAAAATAATTGCTGCCAGTGAGTTCTAATTTATATTGTTGAATTGTAATTCCATCAAGCTTAATTCTGTTACCCCTTTGATACATATTACTCGCTTGCCCTATGCGGTATGAACCGGAAATTTCAGTTTTTTCATTAATTTTATAATGTAGGGAAGCATCAAATTTTAAATTTTTGATTGAATAATCAACAATGTTTTTTTCGTCATAGCCTGTACGTGCTATTACGTAATTTTTTCCATTTAAAGTAAGTGTTTTCCTGTTTCCACTTTCTGTACCATAATTATTTATAGGGTCTTTACCAGGATTATCAGAACCAGTTAAACCGAGAGATGCATTGGCATTGGCATTTAAATCACGATGATTATCAGCTACCCAATCATACCCTTGCATATAACCAGCATTAATTTTAAATGCCCATTTATTATTAAATGCCTTTGCATAGCGCACTGAAGTTTCTGTAAGTACTGAAGGAGAATGGTCTTTTCCATCAACATGATTTACACCTGTTTTTTGATAAACACTTAATCCTTGATAACTAAATGGATTTTTTGTTCGCATATTGGAAATTCCATTAATTGCATTTAAACCATAAATTGCTGATGCGGCACCTGGAATGAGTTCAACACTTTCTATATCCAACTCAGTTGGACCAACGGTATTTGCCACAGGAGCACCAATACCTGGTGAAATATTATCTGCACCATCAACCATTTGAAGAAAACGCGAATTAGTTGTTCCGCTAAAACCACGAGTGTTTGGTACTTTATAACCCAAACTTAAAGTTGTCATTTGCACTCCTTTGATATTTTCCAGCGCGTCGAAAAAACTTGGGGCTGGTGTTTCTTTAATTGCTCGAATATCAAGTTTTTCAATACTAACCGGAGATTTTAAAAAATCTTCTTCAATTCTTGATGCGGAAATAATAACTTCTGACGCCATTATATTTTGGCTACTTAAGTTAATATCTAATGATTTTGTGCTTTCAGTGATGGTAAATTCCTGAGATTTATATCCTACATAAGATATTATTAAAATAAATGGAAGTTTTTGATTAGTTTTTAATTGAAATGTTCCATCTGGCTTTGTTGCAGTACCAGTTGTTGTTCCCTTAACTAAAACAGTAGCACCAATTAAACCTTCTTTATTATCAGCATCATTAATTTTTCCTGTAATAACAAGGGTTTCTTGTGCAAAAAGAATTTGAGAAAAAAGAAAAAAGTATATGAGTATAAGA
>Ga0209724_1001916_pt1 | contig 18371 bp, 19 predicted proteins | sample grotaG_FD_184143 | JGI IMG/M metagenome (GOLD analysis project Ga0209724, IMG submission 184143) | Glacier valley bacterial and archeal communities from Borup Fiord, Nunavut, Canada, to study Microbial Dark Matter (Phase II) -... | ecosystem: Environmental > Aquatic > Freshwater > Ice > Glacier ...
ATATTCTGTCATTTGAAGAAATAACGGATGTTGTCAGGGTTGCTGTCAGTGTGGGAATTGACAAATTTCGTATTACAGGCGGGGAACCTCTGGTACGTAAAGATATCGTTACATTGATCTCACAGATCGCAGCCGTAAATGGGGTTAAAGACCTTTCAATGACAACAAATGGTATCCGTTTGGAAGAACTTGCCCAGCCACTAAAAGATGCAGGATTGAATCGTGTGAATATCAGTTTGGATACAATGAATCCTGAAAAATTCAGTGAAATAACCCGGGGAGGAGATATTATTAAAGTTTTGCGCGGGATACAGGCCGCAAAAAACGCCGGTCTGGAACCTGTGAAAATCAATTGTGTGGTGTTTAAATCGTCAAATGAGGAAGATGCCAAAGAAGTCAAAGAATTTTGCAGGTTGAACAATCTTCAGGTAAGGTTTATACATCAGATGAATCTCGAAAGTGGTGAATTTTCGATCGTCGAAGGGGGTAACGGGGGAAATTGCGTTCAATGTAACCGGTTAAGACTGACAGCAAACGGCATGGTGAAGCCTTGCTTGTTCGACGAACAGGAATTTTCTGTTCGTGAAATGGGTGCCGAAAAAGCTTTGTTAGGAGCATTGAATAACAAACCGTTAAACGGCTGCATGAATAGCATAGGAAGTTTTTATAATATTGGAGGATAATACAAAACGATGACAAAATTAACTCATACCGATTCTGAAGGCAATGCCCGTATGGTCGATGTTGGCGATAAGGAGATTCAATTACGCGTGGCTAAAGCATCCGGTCATATTCTTCTTTCGGAAGATACATTGAAACTGATTTCACAAAATCTTTTAAAAAAGGGTGATGTGCTCACAATTGCAGAAATTGCTGGTATTCAGGCTGCAAAACGGACATCGGAACTCATTCCGCTTTGTCACAACATTGTTCTGAACAAAGTTCTTGTTAAAGCATCGCTTGATCAATCAGGTGTTACCATTAATAGCGAAGTCAGGTGCACCGGAATAACGGGAGTTGAAATGGAAGCTTTGACGGCTGTAAGTATCGGCCTTCTAACCGTTTATGATATGTGCAAAGCTGTCGATAAAACGATGGTGATTCAGGAAGTTCAGCTGATCGAAAAAACAAAAACCAACATACCCCGATAATAATGGAAAAGATAAAAATTCTGTCGGTGAATATCTCCGAAAAGAAAGGAACCATCAAGGTACCAGTTGATAAAATCACCTTAACCAGTGAGGGAATAAATGGAGATGCACATGCAGGGTTTTGGCACCGGCAAGTTAGTCTGCTTGGTAAAGAAAGCCTGGATAAAATGAAGCCAACTATCGGACGTGATCTTACTTATGGTGAATTTGCTGAAAACATAACCACCGAAGGATTTCTGCTTTACCAGATGAAACCATTCGACCGGCTGATATCAGGTAATATACTTCTTGAAGTTACCCAGATTGGGAAAAAATGCCATGGCTCAAATTGTGCCATCTTTAAGGAAACGGGTGAATGTGTGATGCCCAAAGAAGGTATTTTCTGCCGGGTAATTGCGGGAGGTGAACTTAGAGCCGGAGATATTCTTGAATACCATCCTAAAGTCATAAGGGTGCACATCATAACACTTAGCGACAGGGCAAGCAGGGGCATCTATGAAGATAAAAGCGGTCCCTTGCTGAAGAAATTATCGGAAGATTTCTTTGTGGGGATTGGCCGACAAGTGGTCATTGAAAATTCGGTAATTCCTGATGAAGAAGCGCAATTAAAAGCCTTACTTCAACGGTCAATTGAAAACAATGACGACATCATTTTCACCACAGGAGGCACCGGAATTGGTTCGCGCGACATTACTCCTGATGTGGTTAAAGCCCTGCTTGATAAAGAAATACCGGGCATCATGGAAATGATCCGCGTAAAATATGGGATGCAATTTCCAAATGCGCTGGTAAGCAGAAGTATTGCCGGTGTGGCCGGAAAGACATTGATATATGCACTTCCCGGAAATCCGAAGGCGGTAAAAGAATATTCAGATGAAATTTTCAAAACGGTGGAACATTCATTCAGGATGCTTTACAACATAGATGAACACTAAACTAATCACAGGAATTGTACTTGCAGGTGGCCGGAGCCGCAGAATGGGCACCGATAAGTCGATGATGATGCTGAATGGCAAATCAATGATCGAATATTCAATTGATGCGTTGAAACCATTGTGCAACAAGGTTGTGATCAGTTCAAACAACTTTATATACGATTTCACAGGATGTGAAGTCTGGCCCGACGAATTACCCGATCAGGCTCCTATGGTAGGCATTTATTCGTGTCTTAAGCGCTCAAAAACAGACATCAATATTATTTTATCATGCGACATGCCCTTAATGAGCACATCAGTGCTGGAATTTCTTCTCTCCAATTCCTCAAATCACGAAATAACCGTACCCATTCATAAAGACGGCTTTATAGAACCTTTATGTGGTATTTACAAGCAATCTTCCATGAAGGTTCTTAAGGATTTTATCGACGATGATAATTTTCGTTTGAACGAATGCATCCGTGCAGCTTCACATCATCTGATATCAATCGGATCTGAATTTCCTTTTCTTTCTGAAAACATGTTTTTAAACATAAATACGCCTGACGATTTCAATGACCTTATCTCAATTTAGCGATGCTCTTGATGGAGATTTAGTTCAAGGATCGTTTGCCGATAATTTATAGGGATTCCAAATAGCATATATTAAATTGAACTATAATTACTTAACCACAATTTCAAAATCTATAAATTAATTAACACATACACACATGTAGATTTATAGATGTTTTATATTTGTTTTTTTGATTATTTTGCGTCTACATATTTTATTCATTCGTATGACTAGCCGCAGACAATTTATCAGGATCACATTTTTCGGAGCGGGAACGCTGGCAGCAGGTGGAGGCGCAATCAAGGCGATGACCGGATTTACTCCGGACGAAGCTAAAAATCTAAAGGTTAACTTAACGCGCACACCAACCTATTGCGAAGTATGCTTCTGGAAATGTGCGGGTTGGGTTTATAAAAATGATAAAGGTGAAATATGGAAAGTTGTAGGTAACGACGATGATGAGAACTGTAACGGCCGTTTGTGTCCACGTGGAACAGGCGGAGTTGGAATGTACTACGATACAGATCGGTTACGAACACCCTTAATCCGTGTGACAGGTTCCGACGGAAAACAAACTTTTCGTGAAGCAAGCTGGGACGAAGCACTCGGTGTGGTTGCTGAAAAACTCAAGAAAATAAAGGCTGAACATGGACCCGAATGTACCGCTCTTTTTACACATGGTTCTGGTGGTCATTATTTTGGAAATCTACTGAAAGCTTTTGGATCAGTAAATATTGCGGCACCATCATATGCCCAATGCCGTGGCCCGCGTGAAGTTGCATTTATTGCCACCTTTGGTGCAGGACTTGATTCTCCGGAACCAACCGACATCCGCGACACCCGTTGTCTGGTGCTGATTGGATCGCACATTGGTGAAAACATGCACAACGGACAGGTTCAGGAAATGTCGGATGCCATCGACAAAGGTGCGACCATCATCACTGTCGACCCGCGTTTCTCAACTGCTGCAAGCAAATCTAAATTCTGGTTACCCATCAAACCGGCTACTGATATGGCTTTGCTTTTGGCATGGATCCACGAAATCATTTACAATGAATGGTACGATAAAAAATATGTCGAAAAACACACTACCGGATTTGATCAGCTAAAAGAACATGTCAAAAACTTCACACCGGAATGGGCTTTTGGAATTACAACAATTGCTCCATCGGTGATTACGGAAACTGCTCGTGCAATGCGGGATGCTTCACCAGCGGTTATCATTCATCCGGGACGACATGTAACATGGTATGGTGATGATACACAACGACTGAGGGCAGTTGCTATCCTGAATGCCTTGCTCGGATCGTGGGGCCGCCGCGGTGGATTTTATATTCCGGAGAAAATTGAAGTCCCTGAATTTCCGCACCCGCCATTTCCAAAACCAACAAAAACATGGCGCGATACCATGGGAGGTAAGTATAATCTGGCTGATCTGGCACTTGCTTCCGGAGTTTGCGATGCCACCATACCAAGTCCGGATCTGAATTGCAACATCAGAGCCTGGATTGTTAACGGCACCAATCTTATCATGACCCTACCGGATCAGAAGAAAACATTGGAAGCGATAAAAAACCTGGATTTATTGGTAGTTGTTGACACCATGCCAATGGAAATTACAGGGTATGCAGATGTTGTCCTTCCCGAATGTACCTATTTGGAGCGTTGGGACGACCTTCGGGTTGTACATGGAAGAAAGCCAAACATTGCCTTGCGAATGCCTGCCAGTGATCCTCTTTATGACACAAAACCAGCATATTGGATTGCTAAAAAACTGGCTGATAAAATGGGCCTGGGCGACTATTTTAAATGGGATAACTACGAAGAAGTGCTGGATTGGCAATTGAAAAAAGTTGGGTCTTCTCTTGATGAAATGAAGCGAATTGGGGTAAAAGTCTTTCCACGCGAATCGGGCCCCCTTTACTTTGCCGATGACGATCAGCCAATTGAATTTGGCACCAATTCCGGAAAAATTGAATTATACTCTAACGTTATCGCCGCTGAAGGTTTTGATGCGATGCCGGTTTATACAGCACACATGACACCTCCACAGGGATTCTATCACCTGAACTATGGTCGTGCGCCAATGCATACTTTCGGACGAACATCAAACAATCCGAATCTGACTGACCTGATGGACGAAAACACCGTTTGGGTGAATCCCAAAGTTGCCAAAGAATGGGGATTAAAAAACGAGCAGCCCGTTTATCTTGAAAATCAGGATGGAATCGTTTCCGATTTTTCGATCAAAGTACGCATTACAGAACGAATCCGATTTGATTCAGTCTATATGGTTCATGGTTTTGGACATAACAATAAAAAACTTAGCCGGGCGCATGGAAAGGGGGCCAGTGATTCACAGCTTATATCCCGGGTCTTGATTGATCCGATTATGGGAGGAACCGGTATGAGGGGAAATTTTGTAACATTCCGTATGGAGAAAGAGAGTGAGGTAAAATCATGAGATATGCAATGGCCATTGACACAAAAAAATGTGTGGGTTGTTCCGATTGCGTCGTAGCTTGTCAGACCGAAAACAATGTCCCGATTGGGTATTGCCGCGACTGGATTGTTGAAGTAACCGACGGAACCTATCCCCGGCTGGAAATTGAACTTCGTTCGGAGCGGTGCAATCATTGCGACAATTCGCCATGTGTACGGTGTTGTCCAACCGGCGCCAGTCACTACGAGAAGGGTGGAATTGTAACAGTAACTCATAGCAAATGTATTGGTTGCGGCGCCTGTATTGCAAGCTGCCCTTACGATGCACGTTATTCGCATCCCGATGGATATGTCGATAAATGCACCTTCTGCCTTCACCGGATACAAAAAGGTTTAAAACCGGCCTGCGTGTCGGTATGTCCAACCAAGTGTATGTATTTCGGCGATCTGCACGATCCAAACAGCGAAGTTTCGCTGATTCTGAAAAAGCGCAAACACAAAACATTGATTCCGGAAGCCGGAACACAACCACAGGTTTATTATCTAATCTAAACGGAATGAGAGAAGAAATCATTACAAGCGGACGATTAAATCCACATATTGATCCGCACCTGGAAATCTGGCACTGGCAAATTCCCTTATACCTTTTCCTTGGAGGTTTGGCAGCCGGCATACTTTTTTTTGCGGCACTCTATACCATTATGGGTAAAGAAGATAAATATCCGGGAGCCGTAAGGCGTGCCCCAATTATTGTTCCTTTTTTATTGATTCTGGGTCTGTTCGCCCTATTTCTCGATTTGAAACACAAACTCTTTTTCTGGCAATTATACACCACTATTAAATTTCAGTCACCCATGTCGTGGGGAGCGTGGGCGTTGATGGCTATTACACCACTTTCAATCGTATGGGTAGCAATGCATATTCGTGAATTCTTTCCGAAATGGGATTGGAAATATGACCTGCTCAAAGATCTTGAAATTGAAGCATTGAAATACAAAGTGCACATTGCATGGATAATAATTGTTCTGTCGGTTATTCTTGGAATCTATACCGGAATTTTGCTTTCGGCATTTAATGCCCGTCCGCTTTGGAATACTTCTATTCTCGGGCCGCTATTCCTGACTTCGGGACTCTCGGCGGGAGCAGCTGTCATCATTCTGTTCGCACAGTCGAAAAAAGAACGTGAACTGTTTATCAAAATCGATTTACTATTGATTGTCATCGAATTATTCCTGATCACCCATTTATTCATGGGATTCTTAGCCAGCACTTCGGTCCAAATCGATGCCGCTAATCTTTTTCTGGGTGGCCAATATACTGCACCATTTTGGATCTTTGTTGTGATTCTGGGAATGCTAGTTCCGGCAGCCCTCAAAATCATGGAATTGCGACATTTTAAAATTCCGGTGATTATACCGGTCGTAATGGTCTTGTTCGGTGGCGTCATGTTCAGGTTTATCATTGTTTTTGCCGGACAAATGAGTCGGTGGTTATATTAATAAAGAAAATTGAAAAACATCTAAAAATTACAAATATGACAAAAGACAAAGAACCTAAAAAGTACATGAATCCCTACCTCGGAGGAGTATTATTGGGATTGGTACTTGTTTTCGCATTTTGGGTTTCGGGCCGTGGCTTAGGAGCCAGCGGAGCTCCTAAAAGTTTAATTATTGCCGGTGTTGAAGCCATTGCTCCGGCACATGCCAAAACAGCTACATTTTATAAAGAATACGGTAGTTCTAAAGAAAACCCGTTAAAAGCATGGCTGGTATTCGAAATGTTAGGTGTAGTTGTTGGCGGTTTCATTTCTGGAGCTATAGCAGGGCGTTTAAAATTTACTGTTGAGAAAGTACCAAAAATCACCAACAAAACCCGGATAATTTTTGCAGTACTTGGCGGTGTTTTATTTGGATTTGGCGCACAATTAGGTCGCGGATGTACGAGCGGATCGGCCCTGACAGGAATGTCGGTGCTTTCGGTCGGTGGATTTGTAACCATGGCTGCTATTTTTGGAACAGCTTTTGGATTAGCCTATTTTGCGCGTAAGCTTTGGATCTGATAGATAGCAGATTAAACACATTCATTTTGTCATTCAAAATTCATAAATCATAATTCCTTTCATCATGGGACCACTGGCAGTTAACGAAATAATTTCACCCGAAACCAATCTGTTTTTTGCTTTTATTATAGGCATCGCATTTGGTTTTGTGCTCGAATCAAATGGATTCTCATCAAGTAGGCGCCTTGCCGGCATGTTTTACGGGTACGATACAACCGTATTGAAGGTATTCTTTACAGCAGCCCTTACAGGCATGCTTGGAATACTATTCCTGAGCCTATTTGGCTGGCTCGATCTAAGCCTGATTTATATTAATCCAACCTTTTTATGGTCTGCCATTGGAGGCGGTGTCATAATGGGTGCCGGATTTATCATGGGTGGGTATTGCCCTGGAACCTCCTTCTGTGCTGCAGCAATCGGGAAACTCGACGCGATGGCTTTTATTGGCGGAATTTTCCTGGGAATTTTTATTTTTGCTGAAGGATATCCTTTATGGGAAGGTTTTTACAAAGCTAAAAATATGGGTTCTCCCTTAATGAATGAAATCATTGGCACTTCGCGTGGCGTTATGACACTGATGATCATCATTGTCGCATTAGCCATGTTCTGGGTTGGTGAATGGTCTGAAAAGAAGTTTGCCCGCGACGATTACAAAATTAATCAACATTAAAACCGGAAATTATGAAAGCAATACACATACTTGCAATTGCACTTGTTCCCCTGGGAATTATTATTGCTGCTGTTCCTGAAAATACTACCAGACCCTACAAACTTACTGCTGACGAATTATTGATCGAAGTAACCGAAGGTCGGCAGTTTATGAGTCCGGATGAGATTGCCAAAATGTTGATTGAAAAAGATCCGTCGCTTCAATTGATCGATATTCGCAGCAAAGACCAGTTTGAAAAATTCAGCTTGCCCAATGCCATCAATGTTCCGCTTGAGAGTTTATTGAGTGCTGAATATGAAGAAGTATTAAATCAGGATATAAAGCTCAATGTATTTTATTCGAACAGCAGCAACGATGCCAATCAGGCATGGATGATCATGCGTCAGCTGGGATACAAGAATAATTACGTTCTGCAGGGAGGTTTAAACTATTGGGCAGAAACCATTCTGAAACCTGAAAAACCTGCAGAAGGAAGTCCGAATGAAGAACTTGCAAAATACAACTTCAGGATGGGAGCCAGTCAGGCTTTAGGTGGAGGTACCGAAGCCGCCTCTGCAGGACCAGCCGCAAAAAGCGGTGCCCCAGTGCCTGTTATTCAAAAAATCAAAAAGAAAAAAGGAGCAGCGGGTGGTTGCTAAAATCAAACAGAAAAAAATCAAGCTTTCACTTTCCAATTAATTTTTTGAAGAAAGTTCACAGTTTAAATAAACAGATTCAGGACTTAATCCGTTTATTTAAGAAATATTGTGATGAAAAAAGAGCTAAACATAAAAGACCATATCGCGGATATGCTGCAGAATTGCCGGTTTGCAGTTTTGGCAACAGAAGGAAAAGGCCAGCCACATGCGAGTTTGATTGCCATTACGCCAATTGAAGGCTTCAAATCGCTGATCTTTGCAACATACCGTAACACAACCAAATACAGAAATATTTCACAAAACAGCAAGGTGGCCGTCCTTATTGAAGGAAAAGATTTGAACCGTTTTACACTGCAGGAGGGCTTCGTATTAACCGCGTTTGGAAATGCGGATGAGATCAGTTTAACAGGAAATGATACTGCTCTCTGCGCGCATATTGCCAGGCACCCCGATCTGGCATCATTCATGAAGTCAACGGACTGCGCACTCATTCAAATAATAGTAGCATCCTATCAGGTAGTGAATGGAACGGAAGATGTCAATTGGTACTCGATACAAGAACTTGACGAAATCTAAAATAATTCATTTACTTTCCCATTTTCTCGATCCTCTTTACCACCAATTTCGAACTGATCATCGTGATGGGTAAACCCGTGCCCGGAACAGTGGAGGCACCAACGTAAAAGACATTTTTAAAGACTTCGTCAAAATTTGTCGGACGGAAAGCGCCGATTTGCAGCATTTTGTGTGAAAGTCCTAAACCACTACCGCGATGAAGGTTATACTGATTCTGCCAGTCAACCGGTGTGTAAATTGTCTTGGAGACAATTTCGGGTAGAATATCCTGATTGATCCGCTTGGAAAAATCGGTAAGGATGCTATTCACAATCTCATCCTTATCATCCCAGTTTTTCTTAAACCGCAGATCAGGAACCGGGCAGACAAAGAACAGGCTCTCGCAACCTTCGGGGGCACAACCAGGATTGTTGCGCGACAATACATTTACGTAATAATAAGGTTTTTGGAGTGTTCCTGAAGTTTGAAAGATTTTATTCGCATACTCTTTGAAATTGTCTCCCAGGTAATAGTTATGATGTTCGACCTGAGGCAGTTTACATTTCAGCCCAAGATAAATGGTGAGCGGACCCATTGTCCATTCCATCTTGTCGAGCTTTTCCATCGAAAATTTCGGACGTTTGAATATACGACCACGAAACGAAGCAGCATCGCTATTCACAACGACGATATCGCTCTTCCATTGACGGTTATTCTGGTCAACCAGGCAATCCAGTTTTCGACCATTAGCCACGAAATCGACAATTTCTGTATTGTAGGTAATCGTCACATTCTCTTTCCGAAGCTCCTCAACAATTCCTTCGATGATTTTATACATGCCGCCTTCAACATTAAAATAACCGTCGTGTTCAAATTCAGTGTAGGAGAGCAACGTATAAACGGCTGGTGTATCGAAAGGAGTTCGTCCCAGAAAAAATGCAACGAGTGAAATAATCTCACGCGCATCATCCGATGAGAAATACCGGCAAACCTGCTGCCAGAAGTTTCTGAAAAGGATGGGCAAATGGACAGGATTGACTTTCATCAGTGTGATAAGGTATGAAAAAACAGAATTGTAGTTCTCTTTAATTACAATATCAACCGTATCATTGAATAACGCTTTACCGTTTTTGAGGTATTTGCGCATTTTAATTTCAAAGTCAGGCTCTACATCTTTAAACTGTTCGGCTAACTTATGAATGTCCTTGTAAAGACGGTAAGTCTTGGGGCTTCGGCTAAAATTAACAGTATATAACGGATCAAGTGCTATATATTTAAACGGGAGCTCAATATTGCAATCTTTTGCAAACTCCTTAAATTCGTAAGACATACTAAAGAAGCTAGGGCCCGTATCAAAAGTAAACCCATCCTTTTTTAATTGATTAAGCCGTCCGCCAGCCTGACTATTCTTTTCAATAATCTCTACCTTATACCCTCTTTTTGCCAGTCTAAGCGCAGTAGCAAGACCACCGATTCCGGCACCAACGACAAGAACACTCTTTTGCATCTTTATTTTTTAAGTTTCCCCAATATTTGAGGGTATAATTCATCTTTAATCCAGGTAAATCCCGGCTCAATTTTTAAGATCTCCTCATACATCAATTTTGCTTTTACATTATCATCAATTGATTCATAAGCACTCGCGATCGTGACCAATAAACTCAGGTAGTTCCAGTCACCCTGAATTTCACTATTCCTTTTCTCCATCATCGCTTTGGCTTTCAAATAATAGCCGATTGCTTCGGTTTTCGACCCACCCATCAATGACGGTGAATGAAACTTCACATTTCCCAGCTGAATATATCCGAAAGGCTGATTGGGATCGATGAGAACTGCCTTTTTGGCACAATCGGAGCTTTTGGGGCCGTTAAAGGGTGCCGAGAATTTACTTAAAGCAATACGATAACCGTACAATGCCGATTTGTAACCATTTATCACTGAAAGATCAAACTTTTTGGCTTCGAGTAACTTCACATTCTCTTCGGCAAGTTTTAAATAAATAAGCGCTTCGTCTTTACGGTTATTTCCAAGACACCACCCAATGTATCCATATTGGTAATTAAGTAGTTCGAGACGTAATTCGTTAGGCTTATCTGGTTGATCGTTTAATTGGTCAATAACACTTTTCCAGACTGGCATACGATTATTAATGAATGCATTGTAAATATCGTTTCTATTACTACCCTTCAGACTTAAGGCCAATAATCCACAAAAAACAATCGTTATCCAATACTTCGACCTTTCCATTGATAGTGAAAAAAATATTTATTCAAAAAAGAACGGAACATTACCACTCCCATTACAATTTGCTGGGGAATGAAGTAAATGAAACTATCCAATATCCGCTGATGACTGGCTATTGCAACAAATAACCTGATCAACAAAAGCATAACAATATATACAACAAAAAAGTTGACTGAAAAGGTCATTAGAACAGGAATAAAACCAAATGTTGTTATCAACCAAAATATTACAGCCAGCATAAACGAATTTCCAAAAAAGGAAATGATGTTCTTCGAAAAACCTCCGACCGCATCGCCAAAACCGTGGTACATCTGACACCTAATCGATTCGTTGCCCGTAAGACAGGCAATAGGAATTCCTTTCGTTTTAAAATAACGTGCTATTTCGATATCTTCTACTTTGCAGTTCTTCACCTGCTCATGGGGTTTAAAACGGTTATAGATCGACGTATTAAAAAGCATGAATTGCCCGTTGGCTGCAGCAAGCGACCGAAAAGAAGTCAATTGCACCAGCGGCAAAGGAAGCAATGATAATAGGATATAATTCATGATAGGGACTGTAATTTTTTCGCCAGTAGAAATAACGATCTGCTCAGGGAAAATTGAAAGTAGTCCCAGACGATATTTCTCGGCATAGGCGACAGCAGATTGAACAATATCACCACCAATCCGCACATCAGCGTCCAGGAATAGTAAATATTCGCCTTTAGCGTGTAATGACAAAGAATAACAGCCAAAATTTTTTCCAAGCCAACCTTTAGGTAAACCACCCGATCTGACCAATGTAATCCGTGAATCGGATTCAGACAAAGCACTCACGACTTCAACAGTTTTGTCATCCGACTGATCATCAAATACAATAATTTCAATATTTTGGTAATGCTGGTTGATAAGATCTGTCAGAAGAACGCCTATGTTTTCCGCTTCGTTTCTGGCAGGGATTAAAATAGAAATAAGGGGATTGCTTTGTAGTGGATTCTTATTAAGCTTGGGTTTTAAAAAAAGGTTAGCGGTAGCAACCAATAGCTGTAACGCTGTAAAAAACAAAATAAATGCAGCGAGGTAAAACATCAGGATTCGGCTTTAAGGGAGTTTGCTATGATGCAATTACTGTAAAACAAGTTGTATGCATCCTGAATCGACTTTGTATCGAATTTATCACTTTTATATTCTGATACATATATGTAAAGACCCGGTTTTCTGCTCGAAAAATAATCGATCAGGTTAGCCATAAAGAGAATATGAATTTTACAACCTGTCTTTTCAACAATGCGCCCGATTCCGGATTCAAACTGAAAAGAGGTTTTATAAATTGACTCAATTTTGCCTTGTGGAAAAAGAAGTACCATATTTCCATGTTCCCGAAGTAATTCGGCGGTATAATTGATTGATTCGATGGTTTCACGTGATTTTTTTCGGATTGAATATCCCCCCGTTTTATTGAAAAAAGAAAATTTCTTTAACTGCTCATCAAGCATCATAAAATGAAATTTTCTTCGCAATACCTTAACATTTAATTGCATTGCAAAAAAACCATCCCACCAGCTCACATGGTTTGCCAGCAACAAAACAGGTAAACCACGATCATCAAACTCAGCTTTCAGTTCAACCTGGCCAAAATGCCGATGGATGATCCAGCCGGCATACCATTTAAAAAATGGATAGATAAAGAAATGATGTCTGGCTTTTAAAACCATCAGATTTACTTTATGAAAATCAGAATAGCAGCGAAAAACAGTAATTGGCAAATAAAAATAGCCGATGCCAATGGATTTTCAGTTCTAACTTTTTTCCATTTTACGAGTCCGTGAAAAATCAGCGCGAGGAGGAACCAAACTGAATAGTTTTGAAGCGGTACTGAATCTCCGTTCCAGTACCACATATCCAGAAATGGAGCAACTTGCTCGAGTACAATATCATAAATAACCATTAAAACCGAGGCTAAAATTACTTGCATAACTATCGGCAACCGGAAACGTTCCATTATTGATGAGCTGCAATACACAAGCATGGCCCAGTTGATTCCAATCATCAATGGAGTACCGAACACTTTCAATCCCAAACCGCTGCCATAAATGTATTTTCCAAACACAATCTGAGAATTAACACCAATAACTTCAACAATGTAACTGACCAATATGATTGTAAAAAAGACAAATCTTGTATTCCCACTATGCAACGATTTATGAAACAACAGAATAGCAATAAAGCTCAAAAGCAGTGCATACGGAATTAATATAATAAAGAAGCGCTGTGTAAGTGGGATTCCAATTCCAGCGACTCCGACAGTGTAAAAAATGACAAATAATATAATTGTTTTCAACTTTTGCCGGAGCAAATATTTCGACATTATTTCCATAAACGAATAGATTAGCAATAAACGGCACTCTTCGAAAAGCGCCCTTCTAATTTATTTATTAACAACAGATTAAACAAAATCAAACTAAACGCATAACTGATGTCCTCAACCGGAACAGTAAAGATCCGAACACCCAGATTTTCCGAATTATTGTACCAAACGACCTCTTCGGGTATAAAGCTCCCGGTTAGCACAGAATTCACCAAGAAGAACGGAACAAGAATTACCATAAAAGTAAGATAAAACCGGTTAAGTAACTGCGAAGAACCGATTGATGCTAAAAAAATTGCGAATATTGTGACACTGCCATAGATGGCTGTATATGCTTTATCAGTATTCAAGAATACAACTGCTCCCAGAATCACAACAACTATGGCTGATATAACCTTTGTCTGCCAATTACTTAACTGCGCCATCGGGAATAGATAGACAAGGGTATCGTGCAAAAATAAACTGGCATATGGGATAACGATAAAAAACAGCCACTCCTCCAATGGCAATTTAAATAGCACAATACTTGAATGATATCTTGGATTAAAACCCCAGATACCATATTTTGTAAATAAAATATCGCCCAAAATGTAAAAAGAACCCACAACAACGAGTGAAACTACAACGGATTTGATTTTCACATAAAACTGAAGCTTCCGGTCGTAACTGTAAATTAGCGGAACCAATATTGCAAAAATTTCCAGCGCCAGATATACATACATAAAATTGCGATTTAAAATGGAAGAGAGAAAAACGGATTCAAAATAGTAAATTACCGATCGAACACAAAATCATTTACTCTTTTATACAATTTTCGGAACCAAACCGAATAGGTGTCAGGATTGGTGATCACATCCGTATGCAATTCACTGAAAGAAATAGCTTTCCATTCAGCAACCTCCTCTATATTCAGTTTTGGAAAATCGTCCGAAATGCCCACGAAAATATGATCCAGTTCGTATTCTGTCAATTCGTTATCTAAAGGTTCCATATATAGGAAACTGAATATTTCTTTTAGTGAACAATCAATTCCCATTTCTTCTGTCAATCTTCGGTTTGCCGCAGCCAGGGATGATTCGTTAGGATATGGATGGCTGCAACAGGTATTAGTCCATAATCCGTTGGAATGATATTTACTAAAAGCTCTTCGCTGTAAAATCCAATCACCCTTCGAATTCATAATAAAGACAGAAACGGCCCTGTGTAGACAGGCTTTCCGATGGGCCTCCATCTTTTCCATCACACCGATTGGATTGTCTATTTCGTCGACCAAAATTACAAATGTCTCGTCAGTTAAAGATTTTGATGCCATATGCTGCAATTTAAATCAATTTAAGCCTATATACGGTCAATGCCTTGGCAAGTAACACCATTTTGCGAATCCCGGATATTCTGATTCGTGCAGCCATTAATTTGCTGGCCGGAGTATGCCGGATTTTATTCAATAATCTTTGGTAATAGTAAAATGCAATAAGGACGGCCAATTTTGCATCTTCCGGCAGATTAGGAATTCCTTTTCTGGCAGCCTGAAAATCCTTCTCAATATCTTTAATTATCTCGGCTTTAACACCATCGTCAAATGGTCCATCTCCTATTTCCGGAAAATATTGTCTGTCAAGAAATTCCAGATCACTCTTCAGATCACGTAAAAAATTCACTTTCTGAAATGCAGATCCCAATCTCTTTGCTGGCAGCTTTAGTTTCTCATACAATGCATCGTCCTTGTCTGTAAAAACTTTAAGACACATCAATCCTACAACATCGGCTGATCCGTAGATATATTCGTCAATCTCTGATTTACAGCTGTATTTTGTTTTATAAAGATCGGCCTTCATGCTCTTCAAAAAAGATTGTATCAGTTCATTAGGAATCTGATAACGCTTTACAATTACCTGAAAAGAATGCAAGACAGGATTCATGCTTATTCCGGTTTTATAAGCATCGTAATAATCGTTTTCATATTTATCAATGAGAATGTGTTTATCATATTGATCAAAAGAATCCACTATTTCATCCGCAAAGCGGACAAAACCATATATACTGTAAATTGCCTTCTGAACATTAGTTTCAAGAAAGCTTACAGCAATAGAAAACGATGTACTGTAAGTTTTGGTTACTAACTTACTGATTTCAAACGATACTTGATCGTAAAGATTAACGGAAGCCATCGCGCCAGGATTGAAAATTAACACTTTTCATATTATCTGTTTAAACAATGATAAGACCTATTAAACAAAGATACGAGGAAAAAGTTTATCAAACTGTTCGTACAGGAAAAACATGACGCAATATAACTATTATTTAGATTGGCAAATCTTTATTGACCCTTACAATTCTCTTTTTGATCTGCTGATCAATTACGATGGGAACCTTCTCTTCAATTACATTAGAAGAGTCAAGTCCCAATGCCTTTACATCAGTTATACTTAACCGCCTTACAAAATTATGAAGTGTCATAATAAATATCTTAAGAGGAGGCAACTTATAATCACTTATCAGGATTCTGTCAAGGTTTACGTAAAGAAAATCAGCAGGTATCGAATGCGCCTTGAGTGAATCGTACTGACTGACCATACTGATTTCACCACTTTTTACTAAATCTTCAATCACTTCCTTGAAGTACAGATTAATTTTGCGCTCAATTTTAAAGCCCAATCTGAAATCAACTTTAATTAATACACCTGGTATCATATGGTGAACAACATACTCAAAAGTATTGGGAGTTTCAAGACTATCAATATGCAGAAACCAATAAGTACTTGCTCTTTTAGGATGCTTATTAAAAATTGAATACATGATTTTCGACTCAATCTGATCAACACGATTTGCTTTCGTAATGTAAACAAGGTTAGTCGCAATCTTTGCAACGGAAGCATCGTTACTTAGCGCTTTAAAGATATCCGGATCTTTTCTGAAATTCACAAAACTAATATATTGGTTCTTAATTTTACGGCCAAAATACCATCCATACATAACGAGGAAGAAAACCGAAGCTAACGCGATCGTTAACCATCCTCCGTTTGAAAATTTATGAAGATTTGCATACAAAAATGTTCCTTCAATTGAAAGAAAGACAATTAGCATCAAGGCAATAAGAAAAGGATTTACCCTACGAAGTCTCAAATGAAACGACAGCAGCAAAGTGGTCATTATCATCGTTATAGTGATTGAAAGACCATATGCGGCTTCCATTCTAGAAGATTCTCCAAAGTAGATCACTACAAACGTACAGGCGATCCATAGAAACCAGTTTACAAAAGGAATATAAACCTGACCCTTAATATCTGTTGGATACGAAATTCGAACCTTTGGCCATATATTCAGAGAAACTGCCTCACTAATAATTGTATATGAACCACTGATTAACGCCTGACTGGCAATAACGGAAGCCGCAGTAGCAATAAATACACCAGGCAGAATAAACCATTGAGGCATAATTGCATAAAAAGGATTGGTGCTGGTCATCGTATCGAGATGGTGAATCAGAAATGCACCCTGACCAAAATAGTTGATGAGTAATGCAGTTTTTACAAACATCCACGAAATGCGAATATTCTTAATCCCGCAATGCCCAAGATCAGAATATAATGCCTCTGCCCCCGTGGTTGCTAAAAACACTGCGCCCAAAAGTATAATTGCATTGGGGAAGTTACTTATAAACCGTATAGCATACATTGGATTTATTGCTGCCAAAACCCCCGGATCTTTGATCAGATAGTTCATACCTAATATAGCAAGCATCGAGAACCAGATCAGCATCACAGGTCCAAAAACCTTTCCCATAAAGCCGGTTCCGAATTGCTGGAAAAAGAAAAGTCCTGATAAAATTGTAATTACAACAGGAACTACTGCAATATTGGGATGTATCAATCGTAAACCTTCGACTGCGGAGGTAACTGTAATAGCAGGAGTTATAACGCCGTCAGCCAATAATGCACTTCCACCGATCATCGTAATTATGGCTACCCAATTATTTTTTCGCCGGATCAGTGCAAAAAGTGCAAAAATACCCCCTTCTCCATGATTATCAGCCCGAAGGGTGATAACAACGTACTTAATTGTAGTTTGCAAAGTAAGCGTCCAGAATATGCAGGATAAGGCCCCGAAAATTAAAAATTCATTGTACTCTGTGGAAGCATTGATGATTGCTTTAATTGTATAAAGAGGACTTGTTCCCAGATCACCAAATACAATTCCTAAAGTAATGATCAAGCCAGCTGCAGAAACCTTACCTATTCCGGTATGTTGTTTATTCATAAAGATTAAACTATTAATCTATCCTTTTTTTTGGTGAAAACGTTGGCAAAAGTAATCACCAATTTGATGAATTATCCTTTCGTACTGTGAAAAAGAAAATAAAAAGGAGAATATCGTGATCTAAAAACATTTATCTAATTATATATCTGGCAAATAGCTATATAACAGACCATATTAAATAATTAATAAATGTTAAAAAAAGAGCTGATTCCAATTGAAATCAGCTCTTCAAACAGAATTAAATTCTGCTTATCTGATTATTTCGCAACCCCCTAAATAGGGCACGAGAACTTTTGGAACTCGAATGCCATCAGCTGTCTGATAGTTTTCGAGAATTGCAGCAACGATTCGTGGCAATGCCAGGGCACTTCCATTCAAGGTATGAGCAACTTGTGGTTTAGCCCGTCCCTCCTCGCGGAAGCGAAGTTTTAAACGTGTTGCCTGAAACGACTCAAAGTTTGAAACTGATGAAACCTCGAGCCAACGCTCCTGTGCTGCCGACCATACTTCGAAATCAT
>Ga0209724_1001920_pt1 | contig 18339 bp, 19 predicted proteins | sample grotaG_FD_184143 | JGI IMG/M metagenome (GOLD analysis project Ga0209724, IMG submission 184143) | Glacier valley bacterial and archeal communities from Borup Fiord, Nunavut, Canada, to study Microbial Dark Matter (Phase II) -... | ecosystem: Environmental > Aquatic > Freshwater > Ice > Glacier ...
GATCGCGATGGCCCAGATGGCGGGTATCGGATCCTGAAGCCACTGGGGGCCGTCCACTCCGAAGCCAGCGAGAAGGGTATTCAGTATCCCGACAGTCGGCGCGAACAGGCCGGCGAATACAGCAGAGGCCGTCGCTGCCGAATAGGCGAACGGCAGGGAGAAGATCACGTTGAAGACGCCGGAGCCGAGGAGCTTTCCGCGCAGCAGCAGAACAGCAGCCAGCGCACCGACGGTCGCGAGAGCCATCCCGAGTAGCGCAATGACGATCGAGACGACAACCGTCTGCATGAAATCGGGGCTTGTCAGTAGCTGGATGTAGTTGCCGAATCCCACCCAACGCGTCGGATTTCCCAGAATGTCGCTGGCGTATCCACTGAGTTGCAGAGTTCTGAACAAGGGACGGAACACGAAGATAAGCAGCAGGATGAGCGCGGGCACGATGAGCCACGGCCCGATGCCTCGCTGTCGCCACCCTCGGGTGCCACGTCTCGCGACTTTCGCCATTTTCGACTCCTTTGCCCGCCTATTTGCGGGAACGTTCCCGGGCGAGAATGAAATTATCAGATAGCGACATGGACAGCAAGCATCTCAACTGCAACGTTCACGTAAACGCGGCGGGCCCTCATGACGCGTATCGATCGGTTCCGGTCTTGCATTATCCCCCAAAGGCTCATATTTTTGGGAACGTTCCCGGTCTCGCGAATTGCTCTCGTCCCCTGGGAGTCGGAAGGAAAATTCGTAATTGATCTCGATGTGAACCCGATCCTGCTGCTCAATATCTCCCTCCGCATCATGGTGCCGATCGCGCTCGGTGCCGCCATCGGTCTCGAGCGCCAATGGCGACTGCGCACCGCGGGAATACGCACGAACGCACTGGTCTCGGTGGGTTCCGTGCTCTTCGTGGTCCTCGGTCCCATCGGTATTCAGGGATCCAGCGCTGATCCCGCACGTGTCGCGGCGCAGATCGTTTCCCGCATCGGCTTCCTCGGGGCCAGCGTCATCCTGCGGGACGGTTTCAACATCCGGGGTCTCACCATTACCGCAAGCCTGTGGTGTGCCGCAGCCATCGGATCGCTCGCAGGTGCCGGGATGCTCATGTTGGCGCTCATTGGATGCGCCGCCATCGTCGCCACCAATACCCTGCTGCGTTCCTGCAGCCGGTACGTGAGTCGGAGAGCGCGCGGCGGACTTCCGCAAGAACCCGACGATATCGAGTTGCCGATCGACTATCTGCTCGAGGTAGTCACGAGCGACAAAAGCGAGCAGCGCTTGCAAGCACTCGCCTTCAGGCTGTCGACCTCCCCGAGTTCACCTGACGATCGCTCGATGTTCGGCCAGGCAAGAGTTCACAGATGAAGGTGCTGGCAGGCATTTCTTCGTCCGAGCGGGGAGCAAAAATCGGCTGCAGACGCCGTTCAACGGCTCAGCCTCGACCCGAAGGTGACATCGAGTCGATGGTGGCCGGCAGAAACCGATGACTGATGCCTCACTCGACTACAGCACGCGAGCGGGCCGTTGTGGCTGTTCGACCGAAGATGACCGATCCCCGCAGCGCCACCAGGCTGTCATGCGTGCTGCGACCTTCAATTCTGTCGATGAGGAGACTGATGGAGGTTCGCCCGATCTCTTCGACCGGCTGACGAAAGGTCGTCAGGCCAAGATACGGCGTATCGAGCGGCCCGATCCCGTCGTAGCCGGTGATCGAATAGTCCTCCGGAGCTGACTGTCCACGCTCGCGAAGCACACTCAGGACATCCACCGCGGCAGAATCGGTCGGGCACATGATCGCGCTGACGCCCGAGCCTTCGAGCTGGGTCGCCACGACCGTCGCCGCATCGAAATCCGCGATGACCTCCCACACCACCGCCTCCGCTCCGGCTGCCCGCACAGCATCGATCATCGCCACGCCTCTGGCGTTCTGACTGAGCGAATAGTTGCTGTCGACAAGGATCACGGCCACTCGGCGATGTCCGAGAGTGAGCAGATGTTCGGCCAGCACCCGACCGCCGTCGGCATCGTCACAGAAGATGCTCGTGATGCCGACGCTCGTCTCGCGCCGACCTGCAACGACAATCGGGACTCGATCGATGAACGGCACGATCTCTTCGGAAGGGAGCCGAGCCGACGCGATCACGAGGCCGTCGACCTGCAGAGAAATAAGACCGCGGAGCGCGCGAAGGGCATCGGGGACCTCTAGCTCTTCCGTACTCGTCATCGTGACGAGCTGAAAGCCGCGCGACTCGGCCGCCTGCTGCATCGCCGATTGCAACCAGGCGTAGTAGGGCCGCTTCACGTCGCGCAGTACCAGCCCGAGTGTTCGAGTGGGAGTACGCATGCCGCGGGCCATGGCATTCGCGACGTAGCCCAACTTTTTGGCCGCCTCCTCGATTCTGATTCTGGTCTCGGGACTCACGTCGCCCTGCCCGAGCAATGCTCTCGATACCGCAGATTTGGACACGGCGGCCTCGACAGCGACGTCCACGATAGTGGGGACCCTCGAACGCGGTTTTCCCATCAGTATGTGGCCCTCCCCGCTCACCGGGACAGAAGCCGGGAACGTTCCTTTTCGACTATACGGCGAACGTTCGATTAGGGGTACAGTGCGGCCCACTGGAGGGGATCTGCCTGCTTTTTTCAATACTCCGCTATTTTCCGGGATCGATTACTCGAAATCAGTCACGTCCCTCTGAGCAGTGTCCATTCAATTCCCCTCACCGCCGTTTCGCCATGACTGGCCGGCACCGAGACAGCCCGCAAGGAGAGACCACAGAGAAACAGAGCCTCCTGCGGGTGGGGACTAAGGTCGCCTTGTGTGTAATGTCTCAGGTCATCCCTGACGGTTCTGGGTCAATAGTTCTTTGATATTCCTGCGGTGATCGGTTCTGACTGTTCTGGCTCGATGTTTGAGGGATGAGCCGAGTTGAGCCTGTTGATCCTCGTGTCCGTTTCGCCATCCTCGGTTGGTGACAGCCCAAAGGGTGCACATCACGATGCTCCGGAATGAGTTACTGGAACTGGTCCCAGATGGGTTCGATGAGGAAAGATGGAATAGCAGGCACAAGCACTCCTAGTGAATCACGAATCTTGAACAATCCGTGTTTAACAGGGCTTGTACCTGTTCCACCTCACCACCACACCATCACCTATCCGCGCAATCTCTTAGTCAGTTGCCGACCATTTCGGTGAAATAACGACCGTCGGTATCGGCATCGACTACCTCACGGCACTCGCTGCGGTTCATCCGGAAAGGCTGGCTGAAACCGACCAACGACAACGATCTTTGTGAGGCCATTAAATGCTTCCCGATGGCACGCGCGGCTCAGCCCAGGGCTCCCGTTTATCCGTTACATCAGCACTCGTACCGAGCTCACGATGGTCGCCGCGGCCGCGGCGAATACGCGGTAGGTCGCGGGGTCGAGTCGCCCGAGGGTGAGTTGCCCGCGCTCGGCGATGTGGGCATCGTATGGAACCGAGAACACCTGCGCGACACCCGCCCCGGCGAGGATGCGGTCGAGTCTTTCCATGACCTGAGGATGCTCCGGCCTGCCGTCTGTGAGCCGCAGGATGATGGCGCGGTCGGCGAGACCGGCGGACTGCCCGCCCTCTTTCCGCAGGCGCTCAAGCAGCGCGAGCGCCTCGAAGACGGCATCCCCGGAGTTCAGAACCGGGATGACCAGCGCGTCGGCAGTTTCAACTGCCCCCTCGAAGGCGCAGGAACTCGACTGGTTTCCGCTGTCCATCACGCGGATGGCGTAAAACGAGTCGATGACTGCCGAGACAGCGACCACATCGGTGCGGGTGAGCGGCGGACGAATGCCGACCGACCCGATGACCGACGCGAACGAGGTTTGCGGGGCGGTATATCCCGCGAGCTGGCCCGCGGTGAAGACCGTCGAGACGGCCGAGACGAGTTCCCCCAGACCGAGGTTCGGGCTGCCTTCCGCACGGAAATTAAGTGCGCCGGGATCGTCTGAAACCTCCAGCACGCAGACGGACCCTCCGCGCACCGAAGCGAGAGTGCCGGCAAGCATGAGGGCGACCGGCGTTTTGCCAACCCCGCCCTTGCTGTTAGCCACCAGGATGCTGATCGCCCGGGTCCAGGTGGCCTGGCGGATGATCTCCTCGTCCAAGATCAGTCGCTGATCCGCGTCGCGCTTTGCTTGCTCTGCTCGGCCTGGACTGATGCGGATCCCGAGGCTTCCGAGTATCCCGCGCACTCCTGTTCGTGCAGGAGCTGGCCGATCGAGAGTTGCCATCAGCCCGGGTTCGCGTACTCGAGACACCGGCGAGTCCGCTGCAACGACGGGCATCACCCCCGCAGCTGGGAACGTTGAGACAGGGCAGGTCGCCCCATCGTCTTTCTGTGTTTCGTCGGTTACTGCCCCCCGTGGCGCGAAGGGTGACACTCGAGAGGTGACCGAGTAGGTGAGCGGTGTTGTTGGCTCAGACATGGTGGTGCTCCATTTCAGTCATAGGCGTCGGATCGGTAGGTGGCCCCGGTGTCGGCGTCGCGCGAAGCGGCACCTGCAGGGTGACGAACTCGCCGTTGCCGAAATGCACCAGTGCTCTCCCGGGGACGACCTTCGGGGAGACCATCGATCGAGCGATCCGCGCTCCGACAAGGTCACCATCGATTGTGTTCTGCGGTGAGAGAAGCGCTCCGCGGCGATTCTTCTTCACGTCGACCTGCCAGCCGGAGAACCCGGCGCAGAGCTCAGTCGAATTGCCGCCGAGGATGAGGCCGCGGCGGTTGTCTCCCGCACTGCGGATGAATCCACGCAGCCACGCTTTCGCCGGGACATCCATCAGCATCTCTCCGTCATCGACAATGAAGACGACCGGCGTGCCGTCGGGATCGAGGTGAGGTGCAAGTTGGGCTTCTGTGAGGTCGGCATTGGTGAATACCGCGCGAACGCCTCTGAGCCCGTCGTAGGCGCGAAGTGGACTGGATCGCGGGGCTGCGATGACGAGCTGCGCCCCAGACCGGAGAAGTGAGTGCGCCATTACCCCAAGCAGTGTGCTTCGGCCAGAGCGGGAGGGACCGGCGATGACGAAGGTTGGAGCGTCGTGCTCGAGATCCATCCCGTTGGCCATCAGTTGATCACCGCCGACACCGAGGAGTGCCCACATCGGCCCGGTCGATTCGTGCTCGGCGAGTTGAAGGGCCTCGTCGAGGTCGAGAACGGCGGGAAGATCATCGACACGAAACGGACGTGCCGTGCTCGGGATCGCGGCATCCCGTGTGACAAGCCGTTCGCCGAGCCGTCGGACGGCGTTGGCCTGCGCTTTCCCGGACGGGTCATCGCCGAGCAGCGCGATCTGCAGTTCAGTTGCGCTGCCAGCCCGAAAACCGCGTCCGGGTGGGATCTCTGCCGGGATGGTCTTGTGATTGAGGTCGGCGAGGCTGTAATCGAGCCGATCGGTCAGCCGCAGAATCACTTTGTCGTCCGTGAGGACGCTCATCCGGCTGCTGAGGAGGCTGCGATCGCCCGCGATCACGAGGTGGACGCCGGCGCTCGCCCCATCCCGAAGTAACGAGTAGACCACGTCGAGAAGTGCCCCGCTGTCAACCTCGCCGAGCGTGGTCAGGAAGTTCTCCCAACGATCGATGAGCACCAGAATGCGCGGGAGACGTTCGGAGGTCACACTTGATTCGCGCTGCTCCGTGATGTTCGCGTGATTGGCCGCCCCGAGTAACTCGTGCCGCCGCAGAACCTCCGCTTGAAGCCGAAAGATGAGCCTTGAGGCCCGCTCGATCTGATTTCGCTGGGCGACGGCGCCGCACTGTGGGAGCGCGGCGAGGCTCGCAAGCGCGCCGTTACCGCAGTCGATTCCGTAGAGATGAAGCTCTGCCGTCGATGACGCCTCGGCGGCACTCGCAGCGATCGTGCGCAGGGCCTGGGACCTGCCCGAACCTGGCGCACCGACAATATAAAGGTGCCCAAACTTCGTGAGGTCGAGTGCCGCGTCTCGCTGCTGCTGGCGTGCGGGCAAATCTTCGCGTGCCCAAACGATGCGGTCCTCCGAACCAGCGCCGAGAGAGTCCAGCGGTACCGAGGCCCGCAACGCTGGTAGCCAGGGGCTGTGTTGGACGGGGATCCCGAGACTCTTGCTCGCTTCACGGATCGCGGTGACAAGCATCGAGAGCTCGGTCGCTGTAGATAAAACGGATGCTGCGACCGGTGGCTGCGGTGCCGGGCGGGAGAACTGGGCACCGCTGAGAACCTCGACGAATGGTAGCCGCCTGGTCAGCTGACCTCGCAATTTCACCGTTCCCCCGATGCGTGCCGTCTGGAACGGGATGATCGAGGCGTGACCGAGCCGTGCGTAGGCGCGGCCGGGGGTTCCTTTGGCGATTCGGGCGGCATCCGGCACATCGATCACATCCGAGCTTTCGCCGGCGTCGGTCATTCGAAGAGCGACCCGAAGGTTGGTGTTTGCCCGGATCTCGGGGGAGATCACCCCGGAGGGCCGCTGCGTCGCCATTACGAGATGCACCCCGAGAGAGCGGCCGCGCTGGGCGATACCGATCAGCCCCGTCACGAAGTCCGGTAGTTCCTTCGCCATCGCGGCGAACTCGTCGATGACGATGGCAAGTCGCGGGAGACCCTCTCCTCCGGCCACCGCGAGGTGAGCGTAGTAGGCATCGAGGTCTTTCGCGCCGACCCTCCCAAGAAGTTCCTCGCGCCGGAGCAGCTCGGCCCGCAGCGAGTTGAGTGCACGCTGAACAAGATGGCTGTCGAGGTCGGTGACCATTCCGACAGTGTGCGGGAGGTCTGCGCATTCACTGAACGCCGCTCCTCCTTTGTAGTCGATGAGGACGAAGGTCATCGACTCCGGTCGATTCGCCACGGCGAGAGAGGCCACGAGGGTTTGCAGGAACTCGGATTTACCCGATCCGGTCGTGCCCGCGATGAGGCCGTGCGGTCCGTCCCGAACGATGTCGATCGAGAACGGTCCGTCGAGGGAGACGCCGATGACCGCCTCGGTCGATCTGCCTCCCGATGCCCAGCGCAAACGGATCGAGTCCCCGCTCGGCGAAGCAAGATCGAGGACTTCGAGTAGGTTCGCGGCCTCCGGGAGCAGGCTGTCGCTATCGGACTGACTTACGTCGCGAAGCGGCGCGAGGTTTCGGGCGATGCTTTCGAACCACTGCGCTGCCACGGTGTCCTGCTGTACGTAGTCGATGTTCTCGACGCCGTGCTGCCGAAATAGCAGAGTGCCCGCTGCGCGCTCGACGATAACGGCGGTGCACTCCTCCGGAAGTTGACGCTCCTCCGCGTCGAGGCACAGCATGTGTACGCCGACGGCCGGACCGTCTCGGAGCAGGGCGACGATACCCGGGAGGGCGCGAAGCCGCCGAGCCCCGTCGAGGACGACGAGGACGTCGGGAATGAATCTGGTCGACCGGGATCCGGGGGTCGATGCTGTCGCGGTCCGCTCGCTCACCAGCTGCCCGAGTTCGGCGACACGTCGCCCCACGGTCTCGGTATCGAAGCCCGTCAGATTGAGCGCGTCCTGCCCGAGGGAGGGTTGGAGGTGTGGTAGCCACCGTGCCCAGTGCCAGTGGCGCGCAGTATTTGCGGCTCCGAGGATACAAAGCTGCAAGTCGCGCGGGCTTTGCATGACGGCGAGCTGGCCGACTATCCAGCAGCCGACGTCCCGCGCGAAGTCGCCTTGACCGGCCACGCCGATGACACCGGCCTCCGCGATCGACAAGGTGACCGGCACTGCGTGGTTCATGCCGGTAGATTTGCGGCGATGTTCGAGCTGCGAGAGATCTTCGATTTCTACCCGGCTCGCCTGATTGGCGGTTCCGACTCGAATGAGGAGGTGATCCGGATCCGTGCTCCGTCGTTCCCACAATCGCCGAGTCGGTGCGATGGCCGTGGTGAAGAGCTCGGCTGCATCCGGGGTTGAGGAGCGACGTCTGCGCTGCTCCACGAGGACGGCCGCTGTGACCTCTGCTGTGATACTCGCGATCGTCGCCCGATGTTCGGCGAGCTGGTTTCGATGGCTCTTTTTGCCTGACCGGCGGGCAGAGATGTTCGATCCGATCATCATTACCGGCGACATCAGCGCGAACAACAGGTAGAACGGTTGCTTGAGGAGCACAGCCATCGAGATACCGAGCAGAGCCGGGATCGCTGCGGTCAGCCACGGCATCGGGTTACGAGTAGGTGGCGGTGGTGGTGCCGGAAGCCGGAAACGGTTCATTGCGACGGGGGGAAGCAGGCGGGGGGGACGGTTGTAGTCCAGCCAGCCTCCACCGTCTGCGGGGATCAGTTCGGCGTCGCCGCGAACGACCGGGTGCACCTCGAGAACGGTCGCCCCGATTCGCAACTGCGCGCCAAAGGCAAGATCAACCGGATCGGCTAAGACCATGGTCTGTTCGAGCCAGACCAGAGTGTTGTCGCCGACCGCCCGAACCGTCAGCTCGCCGGAGGCATCGAGGAAGAGCGCCGCGACGGCTGCCCCGTCGTCAACTGCCGCCTCCGATTCGGCCCCGCCGTCGGCGCCGAGCGCCCAGAGCGTTTGGCCGACGAGTAGCGGTTCGATTCGACCACTGCCCGGGCCTTGTACGAACCGAATCTCGGCTTGCCCCTCGGCCGGCACAGCAGTTGCGGGTACAGATCCGAAGCTCAGTACCGCGCCATCCGTTAGGCCGCTTTCGGCGAGTGTCGCAGATCCGTGCTCGGCCACCTTCGGCGCCCCTAGACGCAAGCGTATCGTTGCGACGACTTCGTGCATCGGAGTCTCCGGCTCCGCATCGACCAAGACATCCCGTTGGAGCTCGCCGAGCACAGTGGTTATGACGACCCTCATCGTGTCCTCTCGATGGCGGGAGCCTCAGCGGCGATCACAATGGGATCTGGCGGGAACACGTCGCTTGTGACTGATCCATTTGCTGCTGCGAGAAATGTCCAGCGCGCGAACTCCGTATCGTCCAGGACCACGACCGCCCAGCAACCGGCCGGAGACTTGAGCGCACGGCGGAGGTCGATGCCGTCCATACCGGCCGGAAGGGTGCGGACGAATGCGAGCCCGGGAGATCCGCTTTCGATTGCGGTGATGAGGTTGCGGATTGTCATGGTCACCGTCACGGCGGAGGAGAGTTCTGGTAGGTCAACGAGAGCCACAATTCGTACCCTCGACCACGGTCCGCGGGAATATTCATCCATCCAGCGGTAAGCGATCTCGAGGCGTGCTGCTCTTTGCCCGTCAAGGCCGACGAGACCGCGTGCTCGAACCAGATCAACAAGCATTGTTGGTCGATCCGCAAGGCCAATGGCGACAAGGCCGGATGACGGAGCCAACCCCGAAGAATCGGGCCGTGTGGATACCTTGAACCGTTCGTCATGTCGATGCCACGAGCATCCATCGGCGGAGGCCACCCAGGGTGCTAGAGCGTTCTGCGCGGGGGTAGCAAGTTGAAGGCGGACGTACCCGTTGACGTGCTGCAGGCTGATGATCGCTGGGTAGCTCGCCTCGTGCTTCGCGCACAGAGCCACGAGCGCGCCGAGCAGCCGAGCGGCTGCGGCCGAAGCGGCGGCATCGTGATGAGACACTCGGACCTCGGGTATGACGACACGGCGGCGACGGAAGAAGATGATAGCGCTCCTCACTCGTAGCCGTGGCTGTTGATGTTCTGCAGCCGAAGTTCGAGCGCGCTGTAGTCGGAGCCGGGCACGTCCGTCCAGCGGAACGTCGTCATAAGTGCGTCGAATAGCAGCACGAGAGCGTCAGAGAGCAGTGCGCTCACGCTGTCGCTCGAGACGGCGGAGAACGACATCACGATCCAGCGACCCTCGCGGTGGGGAACCCTGATCGTGTAAACCACCTGCCGATTGGTGACCTCAGGCCAGTCGCCATCAACCTGAAGCCGCGTTCTTGCGCTCACCGTTCGCACCGCCGGAGCGCCGTCGACCGTTTCTTGTGTCGCACTGGAATCAGCGTCCTGCATGAGCGATTCGAGGAACATGTCGGCGCTTTCGAGACCGTCGTCCTCGATCTCCGACTCGATGAGTGATGCCGGGACGACCAGGCCGTTCACCGCCCGCGTGGGGAAATAAACCGCCGTCGCCCCTGCCTGCTGCGCCTCCCGTACAACGCCGCGGAAGCGCTTGCGCAGCTCTCCGCGCCACGGTTCGGTGCTGTCCCGCGGGAGAGACGAGGGAAGCGTCTCAGCAACGATTCCCTCGATGAGGACCTGCAGTTCGTCGGCGTGCTCGTCCCGAACCGGAAGCCGCACCCAGCCTGGAGGCAGAATCATTAGGAACGACGCTTGAGGTTCCGCACCCACGCCGGGAGAATTGGCGAGTTCGTTTTCGATCATGCGTTCATCCCGATCCGAACACCCTCCATCAGGGTTTCCAGGTCTGCTGAGAAAAGTGCAACCAGTTCAAGATCTGTGGTCCGCCAAGTCAGGACGGTGTCGGCCCCATCACCACGTCGAGCGCAGGTTACCGTCGCCCAGAGCACCCCGGCCTCGTCAAGATCAAAGCGGGTGACGCGGATACCGTCGCCGAGGTGATCAGGGAGGTACTCAACGATCGGGAGTTCTATTGCGTCATCGCTGCGCGCCCCGACCGTATCGAGCAGGTCGACCGGATCCTCGGCAGTCTCGGACACCTCGACTATCACCGGAAGCGGCCAGCGACCGGGGACGGTGAGTCCGGCGACGAGGTGAACCCCGGTCGGAAGCGACCGGGAGAACTCAAGAAGCAGGTCCAGCGCGGCGCTCACGTCGAGGAGCGGACCCGGAAGAATGATCGCCCTGTCGAGCTGCGCGTCGAACGTGACCAGCAGCTCGAAAACATCAGTGACGCTCGCGCGCCACAAATCAATGTCGAACGGCTCGGTCGGTACCTCAAGCCAGTCGGGGAGCGAAAGGTCAAGCGACCACGATGTCACGCCAGGCCTGGTCATATCTTCGGAGTTGTGAGCGTCGCCTTCGTTGCCGAGACGGCATCGTGGTACGGGCTCGGCGGGTAGGAGCCGACCTTGTGAACGAGAAGTCCCCAACCGGCAACAACACGTCCCCCGTTGGCGAAGTGCCAAAACGGCTGCGACTTGCTCCCGACACTGTAGCCGGCCTGCATCACTCCCTGGAGTTCCTTGTACTTGAGCGCCCGATCAACAGAGAGCAAGCGATCCCATTTGTAATCTCCCTTTATGACGTCTTTCACCTTCGCGACGTCATTGGTGAAATAGTCAGGGTGGCGCACATTCCAGAACTGTGGTTTGAGTTTGAAATCGGCACCGACCTTCTCGATCTTGGCTGAGGAAGACGCCCGAAGGTTCTTGAGTCCTTTATCTAGGGCCATCGTGCGGATGTTCGCTTGCGACCGCTGCACAGGGCCCAAGGTTCCCTGGAACACGCGGATTCGCTCTGCCTTCACCGCCGCGACGACCTTCTGCACTTTCGGTAGTCCCTCAACGACTCTCGGGAGCGCAGTGTTCGGTTTGCCCTTCGTACTCACCGTCACGATCTTGCCGAGCAGCGCACCGTGGGTCGTCTGCACGATCTTTGCGATGAGCACCCCGGCTCCGAGGAGCAAAACGCTGACCGTGCCGAGGATCACGTCGAGCCACGATCCCTCTCCTATCGCGGCGAGGGCGGTGGATGCGGCAAGGGAAATCCCTGCGACGATCGCACCGGCAAGGGCGAGAGCCCCAAGGCCAGGGATGAAGAAGGCGAGTACGGCTAGGGCGACCCCGATCCACATAAAAATTTTGACGATCAACTTCAGCAGCTTCTTGAAGAATTCCTTGATCTTGTAACCGAGGGTATCCGTGAGTCCGTCGTGCCAAGCCGCCCGGATCACACTCGACGCCGTCTTGCCCGCATCGTTGAGGGCGGCAAGGGCGTTGTCGAGGCGCGCTCGCGCAGCTGCCGAGGCGTCACTCGCGGCCGTGATGGCGTTCGAGCGTCTGCTGATGTCTACGTTCTCCTGGTCGGTCAGAGGGGGAGCGTCTTTCGGACGGTTGGCGCTCGGATCGGCGAGAGCGGTAGCCGTAGCCCGGGAGCTCTCGGCCGCCTCAGCATCCGCGAGGGCTTTCGCTGACTCCCTCCGGGCCTCTTCCAGCTGAGGCTGGTATACCCGCAGGGCTGCCCCGACGGCGGAATACCGGCCGGACGCCTGGGTGAGGGAACTGGCGACGGTGCGACTGCGCTCACGAACGGCATCGGCGGACTCGCCCTTGAGCTGGCTAGTGTCACCATCGCCGATCTTCCTCAGGATCGCAGCCTCACTGTTGATTGTGTCGGCCATCGTCGCGTAATAAGCGGTGAGTTCGGCAATGCGGGCAGGGTCACCACCGACCGGGTCTTTGCTGTGGTCGAGGAGCTGCCAGTTTCCGGGACGTGCGGACATCTTCAAGCCTTTCGGAGCGTGCGGATGATGAGCGGGTGGCCGACGGGTCGGTCATACTTTTTCGGTTGTCAGGCTGTCGGACAACTTCTGTTCGGTGTCGTTCCACCCGGCAGTCATGTCCTCCAGCTTCGTGTGCAGTTCGCCGACCGCGGTGGAGATCTTCGCGCGGTGTATGCCCCAGTCCCCGGCAAACTGTTCCATCGCGGACTCGAGGGCGCTCTGCCCCCAGATGGACGGATCGGCCCCGGCGTGATCGTCGGTGTGGTCGAACTCCTGTCTGATGGATGCAAGTTTTTCCGCAGATTCCACAAGTAAAGCGCTTGTCACAATCAGATTTGCCATCGGAACAATTCCATTCGGTCGACGGGCTCGGTGCCGGACCTCCACCTAAGCGAAGGACCGGCGCCGAGCCGAGGTGATTATTTGGACAGCGCTTTGGCGAGCTCAGAGTCCGTGCTCTCTAGCGCGTCGGCCGCAGCGGTCAGGTAGTGGCTCATCCCCTCGAGCCCGTGAATGGTCTTAGTCGCGCCTTCGTTGAAGTCCTGGTACGAGGTGCCGAAGGCAACCGAGGACTTGTCGGTGACGTAGCCGCCGCTGATGAGGCCGTCGACGAGGCTTTTGAGCTCGCGCAGTTTGGTCTCGATGTCCTGCTCTCCGTTGTTAAGGCGGGTCGCGGAGTCGCGCATATCGCCGTATGTGACATTCAGGTTCGCCATGATCTGCTCCTACTGATTGAGGTGATGCCTTTCGCAATGAGCGGAAGACACCTCAACCCTACGAAGCAATCTGCCCCCGGACGGGGGGGGTATGCGGTTCGTTAGCCGATCGGTCAACGGGGCCAAAATCTGCGTGCCGCCGTGGGGAGAGCTCTTCCCTATCGCGCGGTGAGCACGCCGCGCACCAGCGCCACAGCCACAAGAGACGCGCGCGTGTCGATATTCCACAACCGCATCAGTCGCGCGAGATGCCACTTGACAGCCTGCGGGCTGTAGTCGGTTGCCGCGGCGATCTGTTCATTGGAGTGCCCGGTTGCGACGAGGGCCAACATCTCGAGCACGGGACTATCCACCGTGCCAGGCACCGCGACAAAGTCAACCGGCTGACCATCCCGCACCGCTCGGCGACCAGATTCCGAGCCTCGGGCATCCGCCCAAGTCTCAGCCCAACACGCTCCGAGCTCACCTGCTATGAGAGCAGCCCTCCCCATCAATACAGTGATATCTCGAGGGCTCAGACGAGTCTCCCGGGCGTGGACCACTGCGCCGAACACGCGAAGGGCGGGGACACTTCCGCGCAGCACGACGGACAGGGGCACCAGGGAATCGTGCATCGTTCGCGCCGAATTGCGGATGGTCTCAAGGCTTGCGGGGTTGATCCGATCGCCAGATTCCATCGAGCGGATCGCATCAGGAAGCACCGATGGCACAATCTCTCGATACCGCCCAAGTAGCCAGTCCGAATACTCTCCCGCTCCGGCAAACCGCTCGGGCACCAGCAGTTCCGCGCATAATTCTTCGAGCCGATCGGACAATCCGAGGGCGAGGATCTTCTTCGCCGCAGGCGTATCCGACCTCAACTGACGATGTGCCATACGTCTTCCCCCTCACAATCACGACCCCCGTGAATTGCACACTGGATCCAACTATGACCCCCGAATGAGGACGCACGGATGGCTACAAAGCGCACGCCAATGATGTGGCGCGATGTTCACGACAAGTTCACCCCGTCGCCAAAATGCTCGCTCGTACCGTTTGCGCTCGAGGCGCTCCCGCTCCACAATCGAACGCTTCGCGATCACCAGCATGTCGTTGATCATGCTTCTTTAGATGATGGCTCTTTCTCTCCCGACCGCTTTCGTCGATTCGCCCCTGTGGGTAAACGTCGTAAGGAACAAGTTCGACCGGTTCAAAAAGTACCCTTCTCTGACACGGAGTCGATTGTGATCATCCCGGGGATTGGAGCAATACTGCTCACCGACACCGGCCAGGAACTGACCCTGCACGCAGTCGCTCCCGATCACAGCACTCTCGACCTCATCCGGAAAGGTATCGCAAACGAGATCACTGCCGTCGTTCCCGAAACAACACAAGGCCACCGCCTCGAACTGGAATGGAACTACCCGGAACATATTGGAGTGGTCCCCGAAAGTTGGACACCGAATTTAGGGTTCCATCTTCAGGGAGTAGTCAGATGTACTTGAAAAGCACGTTGAGTCATTCCGACGCCGTTTCGGCGGTCGAAATGTTTGAGCAGGGGTTTACTGCGAAGTCGGTGGCCATGTCTCTTGACCTTGCTGGGTCTCCGGTCCAAATGTTGTATCAGCGATGGCAGATACGAGGTTTGGGGGCATTGGTGACGAGAGACCGCAAACAGTACGATTTCGAGATCAAGCTTGAAATCGTGCGCCGCCATGTCAGGGGTGAGTCCGGGAGGGCTCTGGCCGAGGAGTTTGGCCTTCCGTCGCCCAATACCGTAGCGACCTGGACGGGCATTTATCGGCGTGACGGGGAAGATGGACTCCTCCCGAAGCGGCGAGGCAGACCGCCAACCGATCATAGGGATTCCCCTCCGAAGTCCGAGATCGAGACGCTGCGGGTCGAGAACGAACGGCTTCGCGCTGAGGTCGCCTATTTGGGAAAATTGCGGGCCTTGAGGTCACCGGAACGACGCTGAAAGTTCAAGCTGTCGACGATCTTAAGGCGCACTACCCGCTCTCCCTCTTGCTGCAGCTCGCGGACCTTCCACGGTCAACGTTCTACGACCACCGGCGCCGGCTCAACCGCAGCGACACCCGGGCCGGTATCAAGGAAGCTATCCGTGGCGCATTCGAGGAGGCGAAGAGTGCCTACGGGCACCGGCGCGTCCGTGCTGTTCTGCTCCGACAGGGGTGAACGGTGTCTAAAAAGACGGTGCTTAAACTGATGCGCGAGCTGGGGTTGCAGCGCCCGGTGCGGCGGCGCAAACGGTACAACTCATTCCGAGGTGAAGTCGGGGAGGCGGCCGACAATGTATTGAATCGGCAGTTCGCCACAGAGTCTAGGCATACGAAGTGGGTCACTGACGTGACCGAGTTCAACATCGGTGCCTTGAAGGTCTACCTCTCGCCCGTCCTGGATCTCCACGACAACCGGATCATCTCGGCAACGGCGGGGCCCTCTCCGAGCGTGAAAATGGTCACTGACAGTCTCCGCATGGCGATCAACGCTCTGGGCCCGGGCGAGAAACCTCTCGTCCACTCCGACCAGGGATTTCAGTACCGTCACAGCCTCTGGCGGGACACGTTGGCCAAGGCGGGGCTAACCCAGTCGATGTCCCGGAAGGGCACATGCCTGGACAACGCTGTCATGGAGGGGTTCTTCAACCACCTCAAGGAGGAATGGTTCCGCATCCAGAAACCCGAAACCGTGGACGAGTTCCACACCGGGCTGAACGACTACCTCAGATGGTGGAACACCACCCGGATTCAACAGCGGCTCGGCTACCTCAGCCCAGACGAGTACCGCGCCCACACAACCGCAATCGCCTAGAGTTCGATTATCGTGTCCAACACTCGGGGACCACTCCAATATCCCCCTCCCATTCCGCTGACAAACACCACTCCCCCGGGGTGCCCGCTATGGAGATTGAGGCGAAACTGTCGCATCACAGGTCCGTTCATCCGAAAAGGACAGCCCGAAAAACGTCGCGACCCGATCGTATGGCCGTAAGCCGGACGGCAAGCGCGACCAATCTGGGGCCACACGACCCAACCGTCGAAAATGCCGATGCTGTGTCACAAAGGAACCTCCACCGGGCACTTTCTCGGCCTGAATCCTGTCTTTCCACCGGAAAGAACGCAGCAGAAAACCCAGGACGGTTCATCATCCATAAGGCGTCCCCGCAGCAGAACTGGTCTATCGAGAGGTACAACAGGTCCATGAGGGGGGGAATCCTGAACGAAGAGATGTTCCGGACCCTGACCGAGGCCCGGGTCGTGAACAACGTGTGGCTTGATCAGTACAACAACCTCTGGCCCCGTTGCGGACTCGGGATGAGAGCGCCAGCAGCCCTCGCTGCCGAAGCTATCGCAGAGCTGAAGGAAGGAGAACGAGAGGGTGTTGCGTTAGAAACTAACGAGACTCAAACTGGACCAAAACCGGGCCGGCAACCGCCGGCCCGGAACCATCGAAAACCACGTTGAAAGTGGGCCATGCGGCGGGGGCCGGTCAAACGAAACGAGAGCCGGCATCAGACGGGCTCTCTAATTAAACAGCCCCCAACACGCCGGGGGGATTCAAATGGCCTCTCGAACTAGATTCTCTTGTGAGCAGGAGCGAGGGTTTCGACATCGCCTACGACGGTTTGGCCCAGAAGTCTCCAGAGGACGAAAAAAGGGAGGTGCTCCAAGCCGCGGGCGAAGTATTGTTTCGTGGTCAACTTGAAGTTGTGTATCTGCGCGGCCACCTATCGGACGCAGAAACCGCACCTTTAGTACAAAATCGCATGGCGTCGCCAAGGCGCTCGCTCAGGCGGCGGTTGCCCATGCCGACGTCATTGGTAGCCTGCCGAATACCATTCTGAAGGGCGAAGATTAGGGCTGAAGTTTCGGAATCAGGTGCCGCTCCGGATGGGCCTGTTGTCGCCAGTCCGGTCAGACTTCGTCGATCAGCCCAAGCTCGGTGAGAAGGTCCATCGTCCCTACCGGAGACGTCCAGAGGTGGGCGTTCCAGCCGGCCGCGAGCGCCGCATCGACGTTAACCTGACGGTCATCGATGAACATGATCGAACTGGCGGGAAGGGTGATCCTTTCGGTGACGTAGCGGTAGATCCGCGCATCCGGCTTGGCAATTCCGAGTTCTGAAGAGAAGAACCAATCCGTGACGAACCGCCCCCAGTCGCTGAGTCTCGCGGCGCTCGCCATCTCGATAGTGGCGTTGGATAGCACGCCGACTCGATGGCCGGCGCCGGAGAGATGATGTAGGAGGTCGAAGGCGTCGGGCCGGATGTTTGTCCAGGCGATCGTGTCGATCTGAGTCAGGTCTTCGAGCAACTGCCGTCTTGCCGGAACGCCGATGCCCTCAAGCACGGCTGTCCAGAATGCAGTCGAACTCCCGCCGCGATCGTAGGCATCGCGATGTCGCCAGTACAAGGCTTCGACGGCCTGGGATTCGTGGGCGATCCGCTCGGCGAATGATTCGTAGAGCGAAGAGGGTGTTGCGAGAACCTCGCCAAGGTCGAAGATCACGATCCGCGGCGTCACCGAGCTCATGCCGCCTCCCAGGATCGCACGTGACGCCAGGTCATTCCTTCCCACCAGCGCCCGCTCCAGTCGGAGCGGAACTCGAAGAGGGAGTACCAGCAGGCGTCGAAAGATGCCGGCGCGGGTTCGACGGGCAGGCTCTCGAGGAACTCTCCGATCTGGTCGGCCAGCGACTCGTCGACGGCGAGCTCGTGGCTCGCCAGGCCAAGATGTCCGGAGAACTCGTAGTCAGCGACGGGCGTGACGATGAAGTCTTCGACCGGAACGGACAGGGGAAGAACGGCGTCTTTCACTCCACGCGCCACCGCGTTCAGTTGCCCGTTGGGCAGGAGGCCCGACTTGTCGAGATTGACGTCGTAGTGATAGCCGACGGTGCGCACGATTCCGGAGTTGTAGACCGGAAACCGACGAAGACCCGTGAAGACGGTTTCGAGTGCCGCCGTGAGTTCATTCTCGCTCGCGTCGGTTGCGAGGTTTCCGATCAGGGTCGCGTGCGGCGGGAAGGCACCAGCCGAGACCAGCCCGAACTGCCGCTCGAGGGCGAATGTCACCTGCGTGACATTCCAGCACGTGGCGGCGTCGGGGCGAAGGAAGATTCCGTATCGGATGTCGGTCAAGGTCAAACTCTCTCTGTAGGGGATGAGAGCCGCCGTCTCACGGCCGACGACTCCCACCCGATGATCGCGAAGGCGCGCGCCGGACTACTCGCCGAGCTGCGATTCG